>Red_p2__coassemble_455_pt1 | contig 26011 bp, 20 predicted proteins | sample Red_p2__metabat2_high_PE_023 | metagenome-assembled genome bin Red_p2
AAAAGAAAAAGCACCTACAGAAACTCTGTAAGTGCTTGATTATTAGTGTGGACCAGCTTGGGCTTGAACCAAGGACCTCCAGATTATGAGTCTGTTGCTCTAACCAACTGAGCTACAAGTCCGATGAAGGTGGCGGGTGACGACTTTGTGGGGCGTCGGCTACCATTCTGACTGCAAAAGTAAGGATTTCTGTTGGAATAAACAAAAAAACGGGGGATTGTTTGTTCACTTTTTCTTTCTATGGTGGTTTCTTTCGTATATTTGTCGTAATTTTGCATAGAAAGGAGCTTGATTGCAAGCGAAAGGCTCCGTTTCCTGTTTTGATATAAAAAATAATTAAATATATGGCACAAAAACCAAGTATTCCTAAGGGAACCCGCGATTTCGGCGCTGTCGAAATGGCGCGTCGCAACTATATTTTCAATACCATCCGCGAGGTGTATGCACTCTATGGATTCCGACAAATTGAAACACCGGCTATGGAGAACCTTTCGACGCTGATGGGTAAGTATGGCGAAGAGGGCGATAAATTGCTGTTCAAAATTCTGAATTCGGGCGATTTCAAACTCAAAACTTCGGCTGAGGAATATGCTGAGGCTTCGGCAGCGCATCTGGCTGCACGCTTCTGCGAAAAGGGCTTGCGCTACGACTTGACTGTGCCTTTTGCACGCTATGTGGTGCAGCACCGCGATGAACTCCAAATGCCGTTCAAACGCTATCAGATTCAGCCCGTGTGGCGTGCCGATCGTCCGCAAAAGGGACGTTACCGCGAGTTCTACCAGTGTGATGCCGACGTGGTGGGCTCCGACTCGTTGCTCAATGAGGTGGAACTGATGCAAATCGTCGACGAGGTGTTCACGCGCTTCGGCATTCGTGTTTGCATTAAAATCAATAACCGCAAAATCCTGACGGGTATCGCTGAAATCATTGGCGAGGCCGACAAGATTGTTGACATTACCGTAGCCATCGACAAGCTCGACAAAATTGGGCTTGACAAGGTGAACGAAGAGTTGCTCGCAGTGGGGCTGACGCCCGAGGCTGTTGAAAAATTGCAGCCTATCATTTCGCTGTCGGGAAGCAACGAGGAAAAACTCGAAACCATGCGACAGGCTTTGGCCGAGAGCGAAACGGGGCTGAAGGGTATCGACGAGGTGGCTTTTGTGCTCGAAACGCTTAAAAACAGCGAATTGCACAATGCCATTGAGCTGGACCTGACGCTGGCGCGCGGACTGAACTATTACACGGGTTGCATTTTCGAAGTAAAGGCACTCGACGTGCAAATCGGTTCGATTACGGGCGGTGGTCGTTACGATAACCTGACGGGTATTTTCGGTTTGCCGGGCTTGAGCGGTGTGGGCATTTCGTTTGGTGCCGACCGCATTTACGACGTGTTGACGCAGCTCGATCTTTATCCTTCGGAAACGGCTTCGGGCGCTCGTGTGCTGTTCATGAACTTTGGCGACAAAGAGGCGGCTCACTGCCTGACACTGGCGGCTCGCCTTCGCAAGGCCGGCATTGCTACGGAGGTTTACCCCGATGCCGTGAAAATGAAGAAGCAAATGAGCTATGCCAATGCGCAGCAAGTGCCTTTCGTAGCACTGGTGGGCGAAAGCGAAATGGAACAGGGCGTGGTAACGCTCAAGGATATGCAAAAGGGCGAACAGCAAACGGTTAGCGTAGAGCAGTTGATTGAACTGTGCCGCTAAACAACTTTCTGATATTGTACGCTCGCGCCTTGTGAGCTAAAAAAAAAGCACACACTGACCAAAAGGTAAAACCTTAGGTTGGTGTGTGCTTTTTTTGTGTGCAGATTTTCCAGCATGCCGGTGTGCCGTTTTCGGGCATGGGGGTTACTTTCGTCCGAAGTCGGCCGGTATTTCGCCCCAGCGCGGCGTGTCCCATTTCAGAATGGGAATGTCGGCATAGTCGTGGGTGCGGAGCCAGTTTTCGGCACGTTCGATGAGTTGGTACAGCTGTTCAGTGCGGGCATTGCGCGTCAGGGTGGTGCGGCATTTGCGAGCCTTGACCCACAGCATGGCATTGCGGCTGTCAGAATAGATGGTGCGCTTTATGCCTTGCTGTTCGAATAGCGCCAGGGCGTGAACAATGGCCAGAAATTCGCCGATGTTGTTCGTGCCACGCACCGGACCGTAGTGGAACACTTCGGCCCCGGTGGTGAGGTCTACACCGCGGTATTCCATCGGGCCGGGATTGCCCGAGCAGGCAGCATCGACGGCTAATGCGTCGGCGCAGACTTCGGGCGGAAGGGGGAGTACGGTGTCGTGGCGGTAGTCGGGCGGATTTTGCAGCGATGCAGCTTGCGGTCGCGGCTTTCGTGCCTTGGCTGCTCTTTTTGAGGAAGTGGCTGCCGAGGGGGAAGCTACTGCTGCCGAGGCATCGACGCGGCAAACCGGCTGTTCGGCAAAGGCTCGTTCGGCCTCGGCGCGGCTGCCAAATGATTTGTAGCGTGCCCCTTTCACGCCGTTAACCTGTTGCCGGCATTCTTCCCAACTGAGGTAGATGCCCGGTTCCAGACCTTGCCACACCACATAGAATTTACTTTTAGCCATAGAGTAAGTTGCAAAAAAAACAGAGAATGCAGGTGCGGCTTTGCTGAAAGTTGGCGCACCTGTATTCTCCGGTTAGGCATTTGCAGCACGCTGACTTGCCGGCATAAAGTGCAGGCAGATGCAGCGTCAGCGTGCTGCAAACTGGTTATGGATAGACCTTGGGCATTACATACGTTCGGGCATTTCGATGCCGAGCAAGCCCATGCCCAGACGTACCACCTTGGCTACGTTGAGCGAAAGCACCAGGCGGAATGCCTGCTTCTTGGCATCGGTTTCGCGCAGAATGCTGAAATCGTGGTAGAACTGGTTGTATTCCTTCACCAATTCATAGCAGTAGTTAGCCACGGCAGCGGGCTGGTATTCCGAACCGGCCTGACGGATAACGGCTGCAAAGTCGGCAATGTGCTGCACGATTTCCTCTTCCTTGGTCGAGAGTTCCACGTCGGTAGGCAGTTGGGCGGGCAGTTGGATGCCGGCATCGGCCGCCTTGCGCAGGATAGAGCGGATACGGGCGTAGGTGTACTGAATGAACGGACCCGTGTTGCCGTTGAAGTCGATACTTTCTTCGGGGTTGAAGAGCATGTTTTTGCGTGCATCGACCTTGAGCAGGAAGTACTTGAGCGCACCCATACCCACGATGCGGGCAACTTCGGCCTTTTCGTCCTCAGTCATGTCGTCGAACTTGCCGGCAGCTTCAACCGTTTGGCGAGCCTGGGCAATCATGCCGGCAACGAGGTCGTCGGCGTCGACCACCGTACCCTCGCGGCTCTTCATTTTGCCGTTAGGCAGTTCCACCATGCCGTACGAGAAGTGAACGAGGCTCTTGCCCCATTCAAAGCCCAGTTTGTCGAGCAGGATGGAAAGTACCTGGAAGTGGTAGTTTTGCTCGTTGCCCACCACATAAATCATTTTGTTGATGGGGAAGTCCTGGAAGCGGAGTTTCGCCGTACCGATGTCCTGCGTCATGTACACGCTAGTGCCGTCAGCGCGGAGCAGCAATTTTTCGTCGAGTCCTTCGGCAGTGAGGTCAGCCCATACCGAACCATCTTCTTTGCGGAAGAAAATGCCCTTGCTGAGGCCTTCCTCCACCTTTTCCTTACCTTCAAGGTAGGTGTCGCTTTCGTAGTAAATTTTGTCGAAGCTCACGCCCAATGCCTTGTAAGTTTCGTCGAATCCGGCATACACCCATTCGTTCATTTTGCGCCACAATGCACGCACTTCGGGGTCGTTGGCCTCCCATTTCACGAGCATATCGTGCGCTTCCTGCATGAGGGGCGAATTCTTTTTGGCCATTTCTTCAGCCTCTTCTTCGCCCTTGCCTTCAGCCACATATTTAGCCTTGAGTTCGGCCACTTCGGCGCGGTAATGCTTGTCGAAAGCCACATAGTAGTCGCCAATCAGGTGGTCGCCCTTCTTGCCCGACGACTGGGGAGTTTCGCCATTGCCGAACTTCAGCCAAGCGAGCATTGATTTGCAAATGTGGATACCACGGTCGTTCACAATGTTCGTTTTAACCACGCGGTTGCCGTTAGCTTCGACCACATTGGCCAAGGCCCAACCGAGCAGGTTGTTGCGCACGTGGCCCAGGTGAAGGGGCTTGTTGGTGTTGGGCGACGAGTATTCAATCATTACCAGCGGACTTTCGTCGGTGGGGTGCTGAATGCCGTAGTGCTCGTTGGCATTGATTTCTTCAAGCAGGGCTACCCACTGAGCCGGAGCGATGACCAGGTTCAAGAAACCAGCCACAGCGTTGTAGGCCGAGATGAGCTTCGTGTTGTCGCAGAGCCACTGTCCGATTTCGGCAGCAGTGTCAGCCGGCTTTTTGCGCGAAATTTTGAGCAACGGGAACACCACCAGTGTGAGGTGACCTTCGAATTCCTTTTTGGTTTTTTGCAGCGTAATCTGTTCTGCCGTAACGTCGGCACCATAGAGTGCCTTCACGGCTTCGATAGCCGCTTGTTGAAGTTGTTGTTCGATTTTCATGTATATCTTTTTCTTGATTTATCTGATTCAACGGGCGTTTCGGTTATTCTTTGTTGCCCTGTATTTTTTCGACTTCGGCCCGGGTATGCTTCCATCGTCGGTGCGTCCAGAGCCACAGGTGCGGGTTGCGCTTAATTTCCGCTTCGAGCATTTGCATGTAGCGTTCCGTTAGTTTGTAGTCAGGATATTCGCTCATGTCCGAGGTGATGCGTTCAAGGCGGCACTCGTAGTAGCCCCGGCGCGGGCGAGTGACACTGGCAAAGTAAGCCGCAGCTCCCACCCGTTTGCCGATGCGTTCGGCCCCGGTAAATAGCGGCGTGTCCTGGTTCAGAAACGTCATCCAGTCGTGAATGCTGTTGGGGCGCGGACTTTGGTCGGAAATAAAGCCGATGTGTGTGGGCGTACCCAGGCGTTTGAGCGTCAGAATGCGGCGCAGCGCATCGTATTTCGAAATGTTTTCGTTGCCAAAGCGGCAGCGCATTTTGTAAAACACTTGGTCGAAAGCCTTGTTATGTAGCGGTGTGTAGAGTTGGGCACAGGGCCGTTTGCTCCACAGCGCGGTGCTCGAAATCCACTCCCAGTTGCCGAAATGTCCGAGCATCAGAAAGCAGAAGGGCTGTTTTTCGAGTTCGGTGTCCATCACGTCCATGCCGACGATGCGCATGCGTCGCATAATTTCCTTGCGGCTGATGGTCATGAACTTGATGGTTTCGACAGCATAGTCGCAAAAAAAGCGGAAGAAGCGGCGTTCGATGCGCTTTATTTCCTTCGGCGAATAGTCAGGGAACGATTGCGTCAGGTTTTGCCGCACCACTTTCCGCCGGTAGCGCACCACATGGTAAAGGAGCGGAAAAAGAAGGTCGGAAATGCGGTAAAGCCACCACAACGGCAGGTGCGAGAGCGCGCGCAATGCTTTCGCGCCCAATTTTTCGGTCAGAGTCATAGTGAACTTTTTGGGTGAAAATAAAGAAGAGCGTGACGCCTTGCGGCCAATGTTAGCGAGCCAGCCAGCTTTCGGGGTTCAACTTCGAGGTTTCCTTGCGCAGCTGGAAGTGCAGGGTGCAGTTGCCCGAAGCATCGGTGGCCACATTGCCCAGAATTTGGCGGGTACTGACTTGCTGCCCCTGACGCACCGAGGTAGACGAAAGGTTGCAGTAAACCGAAAGGTACGAGCCGTGGCGCACAATGACGTGATACATGCCCGCATCGGTAAATACCATGGTTACTTCGCCCTTGAACACCGCACGAGCCTGTGCACCCGGATGTCCGGTGATGCTGATGCCCTTGCTGTCGAGCCTTACGCCGCGCAGTCCGGGCACGTTGTACTGTCCGTAGTGCGTAGTGATGGCATACGAACCCGTGATGGGCATGGGCAGTCGGCCACGGTTTGCCGCAAAGTTGTTTGAAAGAATGCGGTCAACGTCGTTGGCCAGCGTGAAATTAGGCGTAGCCGTGCTTTCGTCCTCGTCGTCGCGTTGCGTTTTCTTTTTGGTCGATTTTGATTTCGACGTCGACTTACCCTTACGTCGCGCCGCCTCGCGTGCCGCCTTTTCGCGTTGCGCTTTCAGGCGTTTCTGGCGTGCCAGTTCCGCCTTTCTGCGACGTTCGGCCTCGGCTTTTCGGCGACGTTCAGCCGCTTCGATTTCAGCCTGAATGAGTTTGTCGATACGTTCGTTGAGTCGTGCATATTGCTTGCGCTGTTTGGCAATCGAAGCCTGCAGCTGCTTTTGTTTCTGGTTCAGTTCGTCGACCACCTTTTGCCTTTCCTGATGCTGTCCCTGCAGTTTCAGTTTTTCAGCCTTACCGGCCTCGAACAGTCGGTTCTTTTCAGTCTTTTTGTTCAGCAAGTCGTTGCGAACGGCCCTCACCTTAGCCTCCTTTTGTTCGATGATGCGTCCCTGCGCCATTTGGAATTTCGAAAACTCGTTGACGTAGCGCAGTCGGCGATACATTTGGCGGAAGTTTTTGGCCGAAAGAATGAACTGCCACTGTGCAAAGCGCATACGGTTCCGAAACATGTAGGTAACGGCGTGCCGGTATTTGCGTTTACACTCGTACAAATCCTTTTCGAGCAATTTCAGTTGCTGTTCGATGTTGCGGATGTTACCGCTTAAGGCTGTAATTTCGGAATGAATGCCGTCGACATATTTTTGCTGTCCTTCGATTTGTGCGCTGATTACTTGCAGGTTGGCAAGCTGCGAAGTAACGTCTTTTTTCGTGGAGCGCAGCATTTTTTCCTGTTCGGCAATATCCTTTTTCAGCGTTTTCTGTTCGCGTTGCAGCGATTTGATGCTTTTCTTCGTCTGCGCCAGCGTCGGCACAGCCGTGCAGCATACCAGCATCATTACAAACAGATAACGTAATACGTTCATGGGAAAAATGGAATAGTATATTTCGCTTTATGTTTTCGCTTTTAAAATGAAGTTGTCTGAACTTTTATGAAATTCAAGATTTGCCTTAATTTTTGAGGTGTTTTTGGATCTTGAAGAAGGAGTGTAGCGAGCTACACGACTGATGAAAGGTCAGAAAACGGCCCAAAAGAAAGGTGAAGATTGGAAGATTGAATTTTGAAGAGATAAATCTCCAAATCAAATCTTCGTCAGAAAAGTTTTGACGACTTCAATGTGCCGCCCGTGTTTGCGGTCCGGTCAGTAGTCTTAGAGTTTAAGTCCGCTCAATACCTCGTCGACCGTTCGTCGCTGGTATTTCGACGAGATGGTGGTACGCGTGTTCCAGTTGCTATCGGCGCTCAGGGCCGAGAGGTCCAACGAAAGTTTGATGTCGCGTCCCGTTCCCGTCACGTTCATTTCCATGCTGTGCGGAAACTGTCGGGTGCCGAATGCGCTGAAGTTGGCATACGTCCAGCAAAACTCACCCTTATCGGTGGCCTTACGTCCCTGCACACGCACCTGTTCAATCAGTGCGCGGTTGGCATGCGTCAAGAACGAGTAGGTGAGTTTCGGCGTGTTCGTAGGCGAGAGAATGGTGTAGCCGTTTGCCTTGAACAAGTTGAAACGGTTCATGCAGCTTTTCACGTCGCGGGTGCCCGGCACGAAGAGTTCGTTCCAGAAGAGCGACTGCAAGGCGTAAAAGTCGAGGTTAGCCTGTTTCAGGAAACTCACCTCGTGATAGCTGGCCCGTACATACTGCTTGTGGAAGCGGTCGACCAACAGCACATCCTGCGGCGTAAATTCCATGATGCCCACCTCCATTCCAAGGAAGCGGAGCGAAAGGCGAATCACGTCGTCGCGCTTCATGCGCAGTGCCCCGTTGACCGAAAGTTCCTTGCCCAGTCCGCGCAGCGCCACCTTCACGTTGGCCGTGACATACGGTTTGGCGTGGCTGTTGCATTGCTGAATCACCTGCTGTACGTAGGCAGTGGCCGTTGTGCCCTTTGAAGGATTCAGTGTATGCTGTGTACCGGCATTTTCAGAGGCGTCGGGGACAGGTGATTTCGACGCATTTTTAGCAGAACGGCAAGCCGTGAGGCATACCGTTGCTATGAGAATAAAAAGTAAATGCTTCATGAAGAAAAAAGGATTTGATGAGGTGGACAGCCGTGGGCCTAAACTCGCGTTGCATCAGATGCGCTTGCGCCAGATTTTGCGCTGCACCTTTTGCCGGTTTGCCTTTTCAGGATAAAGTTTCAGTGCCGTTTTCCAGTAAGTCATGGCCTTGGCTTTGTCGCCACAGCGGAAATAAATATCGCCTGCATGGTCAAAGAACATTGCATTTTCAGGTGTCTCTTCGACGTAGCGCAACGCCTCGTTCATGTAGATGCGCGCCTGTTCGAACTGTCCCTGCAGAAACAGAATCCAAGCGTAAGTGTCGAGGTAAATGGGGTCGTCGCCTTTGATGTCGACTGTTTTTTTACTCATTTCCTCAGCCTTGTCCAGTTTTTTGCCCAGTACCGAAAGGTAGTAGGCATAATTATTCAGGCAATCCACGTTGTTGGCATTGTATTCGAGCGCCCTGTCGTAAGCCAGAAAAGCCTCTTCCGAGAGTTTGGTGTCGTAGAGCACATCGCCAAGCGTGGCCAGCAAGTCCGACGCCAGTTCCTTATCGGTGGTTTCGTCAATGCGTTCCGCGCCCTTTTGCAGCACCCGTATGGCATCGGCATTGCGCTGCAGCATAAAGTAAGCCATGCCCTCGTAGTAATAGAACATCACCTCCGACGGTTCATAGAGCAAACCCTCGCGACACAGCCGCGCCACCTGCTCCATGCTGTCTTTGTCAATCATGATTTGCAAGGCCAGCAACCGCGCTTTCGTTTGGTCGGGTTCGATGGTGAGCACGCGGTTCACGGCCGAAAGCACCGAATCCTCGCCCATGCCCTTTTCGCTCACATAGTCGGCATAGATGCGCGGCAGTTCCGCATTGTCGGGAAAAGCCGCGAAAGCCTCGTGAAACAGTTGCACCACCGGTTTCGCATCCGCCTTCTGCCTCAGGTTGTCCACCGCGTAAGCCGTCAGCGCCTCGTTGCGCGCCCCCGGTTGCGTGTGGCGGTTCATCACCACCTTGTGCAGAAAGTTGTGATACAGCGAATCGGCCCCAGCCGCCTTGTAGTAGGCCAGCAACGAAATTTGCGCAAAGCTGTTTTCGGGTTCAGCCGTCAGCACATCGCGATAAATGGTGAGTGCCTGTTCGTGGTAGCCGTGCTGGTCGTACAAGTCGCCCATCAGTACGCGGTAGCGCAAGTCGAGCGGAAATTCAGCGCAGAGGTCCTCGATGGCCTGGAAGGCATGTTCGTAGTCGTTCATGAGCACGAACGTCTGGAATTTTTCCATACTCAGCTGTTCGCTGCGTCCGTCAATGCGTTCCAGCCGCTCGATGGTGCGAATGGCCCCCGCAAAGTCACCGCTTGTGCGATACAGCCAAATCAGCGTAGCCAGCGTTTCGTTGGTCAGTTCCGCTTCGGCAATTTCCTCATACAGCCTGATAGCCTCGCGATACTTAGCCTTGTTGGCATAGTAAATGGCCAGAAACTCCTTGTACGTCAGGTTGTTCGGTTCCAGTTTCACCGCGCGGTGCAGCAGCGAGTCGCCTTCGGCGCGCGTCAGCGTGTCGGAGTACGAGGCGTAAGCCGTTTTGAGCATCCCCATTTCAAAAATGGCCTCCGACGCCTCCGGGTTGATTTGCAGCGCCTTGTCCAGCAGTTCGTACTGCGCGTCGATGCGGTTCTGGTATTTTTGCCGCAGCGATTCCAGAAAGAGTTCGTTGAATCGCCGGCTGCGTTCGTAGCTTATTCTCACCGGCGCAGTGCCGTTGAGCGTTTCGGCCGCTCCGGGTTCAAAGGCCACAAGCCCCGTCCGGCCTTGCGAATCGGGGTGGTGGCAGGCAGTGACGAAGCCGGCCAATAGTAAAAGTAAGAATAAGTAACGAATCATTGAAAGGTATAACTCAGAATGCAGTGAATGGAAGCAAGGAAAAAAGGCAACACACAGGGACTATACGCCCGAATGGCCGAAACCACCGGAGCCGCGCTCCGTATCGTCGAGCGATTCTACGCCGACACATTCAGCTTGTTCGCAGCGCGCCACAACCATTTGGGCAATGCGGTCGCCATCGTGAATGGTAAACGGTTCGGCCGACAGGTTGATTAAAATAATTCCCACCTCGCCACGGTAGTCAGCATCGATGGTACCCGGCGTGTTGAGCACGGTGATGCCATGTTTCAGTGCCAATCCCGAACGCGGACGCACCTGAGCTTCGTAGCCGGCAGGCAGAGCCATGCTCAGTCCTGTGGGCACAAGTGCCCGTTGCAGGGGTTGCAAGGTGAGCGGTTCGTCGATATTGGCGCGCAAGTCGAGTCCGGCACTCAGCGGAGTGGCATAAGCCGGCATTTCGTGGCGCGAGCGGTTGCGTATTTTAATTTTTACCATCAGTTGTCAAGTTTCAGTTTCTTAGTTCAGGTTGCCCGCTGTCCGGCAGAGCCGAAGTGTGCACACACCGCAGCCGAAATGGGCGGAAGTTGCGGGCAAGTATGTCGCAAATTTACTCAATTCACCGCACATAGTCGTTTATTTCGCGTGGAAAAGTCCTTATGGCACACGTTTTTTAGTTTGTGGTGTCCTGATTTTGGCAAGAAAAAGCCCATTCACAAATTCAGCCCGGTAAGCTCCCTGCTTCATCACTTTTGTCCGGCACAAATTGGCGCGCAGGGTGAAACCGAATTTTCAGAACCACCCTTCAGCGTAGCCGAATAGACCAACAAAGGAAGTACCTTCCGCTTTCGCCGCCCCCAGTGTTGGGCGGAACTATGCCCATCTTTGCAGCATGTCTTAAACAGCGAACGCTTGCATACGTGAAATTAAATGGAAAAATAAGCCCATCCATCAGGCACGCTTGCAGCTGTCTGAGCAATGCAGCGAGCCAGTCATGCAATTTACGCCGCGATTGTTCGAATTAGTTCCGAGCCAGTTGAAATTAGTTCCGAGCCAGTTCGAATTAGTTCCGAGCTAGTTCGAATTAGTTCCGAGCTAGTTTTGACAAATTCGGAACTGCTGAGAATCAGCACTTTGAAAAATACGCGAAAGCCGGTTTCCCGTCCACGGAGTTCGCCTTGAAAAGCACGCCGAAACCAATTTGCGGTTTTTGCCTTTATTAGTGTTTTTGTTAAAACCAAAATGAACGCAACAAGCGTTGAACTAATTGCAAGCCCAAGGCATTGCGCAAGCACATGTCGCTAAGGCGTAGGTGCACGTTGCCATTATTTCACCCGAATCACGCTCAGCCCATCGCGTTCGGGCAGTATGAGCTGTTCGACGCGGTCGTCGGCTGCCACCATATCGTTGAATCGGCGAATGGCCACGGTTTGGGCATCGCGGTCGTAGGCAGGGTCGACTACATGACCGTCCCACAGCGTGTTGTCCGCCAAAATCAGCGAACCGCTGTGCATGAAGGGCATGAGCAGGTTGTAGTATTCCACGTATTCGCGCTTGTTGGCATCAATAAAAGCCGCATCAATGCGCAACTGCATGGGCGGCAGCAGTTCGAACACATTGCCCACAAACATTTCGACGCGGGCCTCGTAGGGCGCACCTTCGAGCCAGGGGCGCGTAAAGCATTCCTGCTCATCGTTGATTTCGAACGTCAGCACACGTGCGCCGGGAGGCATTCCCGAAGCCATGGCCAGGGCCGAATAGCCCGAATAGGTGCCTATCTCAACCACCGTTTGCGGTTGGTGCATTTGCATCAGCATTTTCAGCAGCTGGCCTTGCAAATGTCCTGAGGCCATGCGCGGTCGGAGCAGGTGCAGGTGGGTGGCACGATACAGGCGTTTCAGGTAATCGTCGGGCGGTGTGGTATGTTCCAGTATGTAATCGTTTAGCAAATCGTTCATGGAAAGTCGTTGTATTTTCGGCAAAGCCTAACCGGCAGCAGCCGGGGTGGGGTAAAATCAAAAAAAAAGCCTACGGCATCGCCAGGCGAACCGTAGGCCGGTGTGATATTGAAGCATCCGGATGCACCGGTATGTATTCAAAACAGGAGGGGCTGTTTGCTGCACTTGGGGGTAGGGTGGGCCGCCCCCATGTGTCGGGCATTAGTTGGGGTAAGTTTCCTCGCCTTCGCTCTCGAACAGATTTTTCACAATGTTCATTTCCATGAACGAAGTGCGCTGCTCCTTACGCTGCGAACCGAGGTAGCAAATGCGGTCTTCGGGGCAGAGCATATTGTCAGAGAGGAGTTTGCGCAGGGCAGCGAGCAGGAACTCGTGTCCGTAGCTCTTCATCGGCATGTAAATGGCATATACGCCATACGAAAGGGCAAGGTGGCGCACCGTTTTGGCCTTGTAGCAGATGGCAAGAATGGTGCATTGTCCGCGGAACGACGACACGTAGCGTGCGGTGCGTCCGGTGTACGAGTCCATGATAATGGCACGCAGCTTCATGCGCTTCGTGGCCATCACGGCTTCTTTCGAGAAGAACTCGGTGACGTCGGGATTGTCGGACAGCGGAATGTCTACGCCGCCAAATTCCTTGAACAAGTCCTTTTCGGCCTGCCATGCCACGGTAGCCATGACCTTGACCGCCTCTTCGGGATAGTCGCCATAGGCCGTTTCGCCCGAAAGCATCAGGGCGTCGGCACGTGAGTACACGGCATTGGCAATGTCGGTAACTTCGGTACGCGTGGGGCGCGGATTGTGAATCATGCTTTGGAGCATCTGCGTGGCCACGATAACGGGCTTGTGGGCACGGATGGCCTTGTCGACCAGGCGACGCTGGATGCCGGGAATGAGTTCCTGAGCCACTTCGATGCCCAAGTCGCCGCGGGCAATCATGATGCCGTCGGCAGCTTCGAGAATTTCGTCGATGTTGTCCACACCTTCCTGGTTCTCGATTTTGGCAATGATGCGGATGTCGCTGTTGTGTTCGTCAAGAATTCTGCGCACTTCGTACACATCTTCCTTTGAACGCACAAAGCTGTGGGCAATGAAGGCCACGTCGTAGTCAATGGCAAATTCAATGTTGCGGCGGTCTTTTTCGGTGAGTGCCGGCAGGTTGATGCGTACGCCCGGCACGTTCACACTTTTGCGCGAACCCAGGGTGGCATCGTTTTCGACGTGGCAGGTAAGCGTTTGTCCGTCGTTGTCGTCGACAATCAAACCAAGGTCGCCATCGTCAATCAGGATGTGTGAACCCACTTGAACGTCTTTCACAAAGTCCTTGTAGGTCACGGCAATGGTTTCGCGAATGGTTTTGAGTTCGGGGTTGCCCACAATTCTGACTATATCGCCCTTGTGATACTCAATAGGGGCGTCGGTGGCAGTGGTTCGAACTTCGGGGCCTTTCGTGTCGACGAGAATGGCCAAATGGCTCGATACCTCGCGCACGTTGTCAATCACACGTTTCATGCCGGCTGCATCCTGGTGTGCCGTGTTCAGGCGGACAACGTTCATACCGGCGTCATACAGACGCTGGATGAGTCCTACATCGCAACGTATATCAGAAATGGTGGCAACAATCTTGGTTTTCTTGTACATATCGTTTAGTTAAGTATGGGGTTCAAAAATGAAGGGAGCGTCCTTCAGCACCGTGAATCAGCACTGAAAGCCAATGTTCTTGTTGGGTAATGCAGTAAATGATTATTGAGGAAGAATGTTCCGAAACAGCTATGGGGTTATTCGCCAGCTTTCAGCGCCTCGATGGCCAGTCGGTAAGAGTTGAGACCGAAACCGGCAATCACGCCTTTGCAGGCGGCCGAAATGAAAGAATGATGGCGGAACTCTTCGCGACGGTGTACGTTCGACAAGTGCACTTCGACCACAGGGAAATGCAGCGAACGGATACAGTCGTGCAGGGCAATGCTCGTGTGCGTATAGGCTCCGGCATTGAGCGCCACCCCGTCGATGCCTTCGGTCAGGGCTTGCTGCAAGCGGTCGATGAGGAATCCTTCGACGTTGCTTTGATAGTAAAGTATTTCGTCGTCAGGAAAATGCTGTCGCAACATTTTAAGGCAGTGTTCCATGCTGTTACTGCCGTAAATATCGGGTTCACGTTGGCCGAGTAAATTGAGGCTCGGCCCATTGACAATCAAAAATTTCATACCGGAAAGAAAGTAAGAAACTGGTTGGTGAGGTTCAAAAAAGAGGAGAACGTCGGGGCGAAACAATGCTTTCGGCGCGTTTGGTGTCGAACCATTGGCGCAATAGTTTTAACTTTGCAGAATCTTGCCTGCCACAAAGGCAAACAGGGCAAAAGTAGGTGCTTGTATGGCTTCGCCAATTATAGAATATCTACTTAAAGCGGCAAAGTGAAGTATTACGACCGCAAATTTACTCAATATTTATCATTCCACCACCTTGACCATCAACAAATATCGCAGTTATCTGCTGCTTGAAAAAGGACTTTCGGCCAATACCTGCGCTGCATACGTGCAGGACGTGAGCAAATTGTTGCAATATCTGACCGACGAACACATTGATCCGTGTCGCGTTACACTGGCCGATTTACACGGTTTTGCGGCCTCGCTCTACGATTTGGGCATCGCCGTTACCTCCATTGCACGCATCTTGTCGGGGGTGCGCTCGTATTACGATTTTCTGCTCAACGAAGGCTACATCGAGGACGACCCCACCGAACTGCTTGAGTCGCCGCGCAAACCCGAACATTTGCCCGAGGTGCTGACGCTCGACGAAGTGGAACGCCTGAAAGCGGCTATCGACCTGTCGCAAGCCGAGGGGCAGCGCGACCGCGCCATCATCGAGGTGCTTTACAGCTGCGGACTGCGGGTGAGCGAACTCTGCGCGCTGAAAATCAGCGACTTGTTTCTCGACGAGGGCTTTATGCGTGTCACGGGCAAGGGTTCGAAACAGCGTTTTGTGCCCGTTTCGCCGCAGGCCATTACCGAGCTGGAACTCTGGTTTGCCGACCGCTGCCATATCGAGGCAAAGCCCGGCGAGGAGGACTACGTGTTCGTGTCGCACCGTCGCGGAAAACATTTGTCGCGCATCACCGTGTTCCACAATTTGCAAGTGTATGCTGAACGCGCTGGCATTAACAAAAAAATTTCGCCACACACCCTGCGCCACACCTTTGCCACCCACTTGCTCGAAGGCGGGGCCAACCTGCGCGCCATACAGGCCATGCTGGGGCACGAAAGCATTGCCACTACCCAACTTTACACCCATATCGACCGCTCCTTTCTGCGTCAGCAAATACTCGAACACCTGCCGCGCAACGCGCACTAAACCCCGGCAAGCGCGTTACCGCTCGTCAATGCGCCCATTTTCGGGCGAAATAGCCCGACAATTCGCGTTTTTTTCCTACTTTTGCGATAGCAACAAAAGCAACGTTTATGACAGAAGTGAAACAAACGTGGAAGGAGAAGGGCTACGTCGACGAGCCCTTACCTGCCCATATAGATGTGAAGGCCGAAATCCGACGCCTTTGCCAAGAAAAAAATGCCATCATTCTGGCGCATTACTACACCGAAGGCGAAATTCAGGACATTGCCGACTATGTGGGCGATAGCCTCGGACTGGCACAGCAAGCTGCCAAAACCGATGCCGACATCATCGTGATGTGCGGCGTGCATTTCATGGGCGAAACGAACAAAATTCTTTGCCCAGACAAAAAGGTGCTGGTGCCCGACCTCAACGCCACCTGCTCGCTGGCCGAAAGTTGCCAGGCCGATGCGTTCAAGGCTTTTGTCGAAAGCCATCCCGACCACACGGTGATTTCCTACGTCAACACCTCGGCCGCCGTCAAGGCTTTGACCGATGTGGTGGTAACTTCGGGAAATGCCCGCAAAATCGTAGACAGTTTTCCGGCCGATGCCAAACTCATTTTCGGTCCCGACCGTAATCTGGGCAGCTACCTGAACAGCGTAACCGGACGCGAAATGCTGCTGTGGGACGGTGCGTGCCATGTTCACGAACGTTTCTCGGTTGAAAAAATCGTGGAACTGAAACGCCAATATCCCGATGCCAAGGTGCTGGTTCACCCCGAATGTCGCGGTGCTGTGGTGAAGCTGGCCGACGTCGTGGGTTCAACCGCTGCGCTGCTCAACTATGCGCGCCAAGCCGAAACGAGTACCTTCCTGGTAGCTACTGAAAGCGGTATTCTGCACGAAATGCGCAAAAGCTGCCCCGACAAGGAATTTATTCCCGTGCCTCCCGAAGACAGCACCTGCGCTTGCAACGAGTGCAACTTCATGCGCTTGTGTACGCTGCAAAAGGTTTACAACACGCTCCTCAACGAGTGGCCTACCATCGAAGTGCCCGAGAAAGTGGCCAAGGCTGCTATCAAGCCGATTGAACGCATGCTCGAACTCAGCAAATAAGGAGGCACACTAAGAAGCTGCTACTTATCAACCACCTCCGATTCCCTAAACACACAGGTGCAACCGTTAGGCATTCGTGCAGAATGGTCGCGCCTGCTTTGTTGTTTTTAAACACTTTCCCACCATGAATATCAACGAACGTGTGGCCGCCCTGCGTCGGTGGATGCGCAGCCGCGGCATCAGTGCTTACCTCATTCCCACCGCCGATCCTCACAACGACGAATACATTCCTGCCCACTGGAACTGCCGTGAATGGCTCACGGGATTCACCGGTTCGGCCGGTTTGGCTGTGGTGACGCAAACCGAAGCGGCCCTTTGGACCGATTCGCGCTACTTTTTGCAAGCTGCCGACGAACTGAGCGGCACACCCTTTGCGCTGATGCGCGAAGGCGAGGACGGCGTGCCCGCACCCGGACAGTGGCTCCAGGCCAAACTCCGCGATAACGAAGTGGTGGGATGTCCGGCCGATATGCTCACTGTGGGCATGGCCGACGAACTGACCGGACTGGGCCTGAAGGTCGATACGAACGGCGATGCCTTCAACGACCTCTGGACCGACCGCCCCGCACTGCCCATGGGCATTATCGACGTGCAGGACGAACGCTATGTGGGACTGAGCGTGAGCGAAAAACTCAGCCGTGTGCTCGAACTGCTAGGCCCCGAGGCGCAACACCGCGACTACATATTCAACGACCTGGGCGAAATAGCCTGGCTGCTGAATTTGCGCGGCAGCGATGTGCCTTACAACCCCGTGTTCGTGGCCTACCTCGTCTACTTTGCCGAATCGCGTCGTTTTGTGCTCATGACGCACCTCGAAACCATCACCCCGGCCGCCCGCGCCCTTTTGGCTGAAGCCGGCGTAAGCTGCGTGCTCTATGGCTCGCCGCTTGCCCTGATTGACCGCCCCAAACACTACGACTTTAACACCGCGCCCTGCCTGCTGCGTGCCAAAGGCGATGTACACACCCCCTCGCCCGTGGCTGCCATGCGTGCCGAAAAGAACGAGGCCGAGCTGCAAGGTTTCCGCGATGCCATGACGCACGACGGTGTGGCTATGGTGCAATTCCTGCACTGGCTCGATGAGGCCATGCAGCACGATGAGGCGGTAACCGAAGTCACCGTCGACGAACGCCTCACCGCCTTCCGCGCCGCTCAGCCCGGTTACAGCGAACTCAGTTTCGCCACCATTGCCGGCTACGGCCCTCACGGCGCCATCGTTCACTACGAAGCCACGCCCGAAACGGCTGCCCGCCTGGAACCGCGCGGCCTGCTGCTGCTCGACAGTGGCGCGCAATACAACTGCGGAACCACCGACATTACGCGCACCATTGCCCTTGGTCCTCTTACCGACGAGGAACGTCGCGTCTACACAGCCGTGCTGAAGGGTCACCTGGCCCTGTCGCGCCTGCAATTCCCCCTTGGCACCACCGGTTTGCAGCTCGACACAGCCGCCCGTGCCGACATCTGGGCCGAAGGCTACGACTTTGGTCACGGCACCGGTCACGGTGTAGGTTCGCACCTTTGCGTACACGAAGGGCCGCACCAAATTCGCAAAAACCTGCGCGATTGTACCCTGATTCCCTTCCGTCCCGGCATGGTTGTCACGAACGAACCGGGCGTCTACGTCGAAGGACGTTTCGGTGTGCGCATCGAAAACGTGCTGGCCTGCGTGCCGAGTCGCACCACCGCCTTTGGCGAATTTTGCGCTTTCGAAACGCTGACGCTCTGTCCTTACGACCTGCGCCCCGTTTGTCGCGAAATGCTCACGCCCGTCGAAGTGGCGCAAATCAATGCCTACCACGAACGGGTGCGCAGCGTGCTGATGCCCCTGATTCCCTCGGCCGACACGCGCCAATGGCTTGAAGCTGCCACAGCTCCGCTTCAATAGTAAACTCTTATTTTTTTATCTCCTACTTTTTATTTTAATTATTTATGGAAACAACCAGACAACAAAAAATATCGCGCCTCATTCAGAAAGAACTGAGCGACATTTTTCAGAAACAAACCCAAGGCACTCACGGCGTACTCGTTTCGGTAAGTGCCGTGCGCATCAGCCCCGACCTCAGCATTGCGCGAGGTTATTTGAGCGTATTCCCTTCGGAACGTGCTGCTGAAATTCTGAAAAACATCAACGACAACGCCCGCCAAATTCGTTATGAACTCGGCACGCGCGTACGTCACCAGTTGCGCATTATTCCCGATTTAAAGTTCTTCCTCGACGATTCGCTCGACTATCTCGACCACATCGACCAGCTCCTGAAAGGCACCACTTCGTCGGCCGAAACTCCCGAGGGCAATGAGTAAGCTCTACCGTTTGCCGTTCTTTATGGCCGGGCGCTACCTGTTTTCAAAGAAAAAGGTGGGTGCCATCAACATTGTGTCGGCCATATCGGTGCTGGGTGTAGCCTTCGGCACAGCAGCCCTGCTGTGTACGTTGGCTGTGTTCAGCGGTTTCCGCGACCTCATCGGTTCGCTCTACACCGCCTTCGACCCGCAAATCGAAATTGTGCCGGCACACGACAAGTTTGCCTCCGAGTCCGACGAACGCCTGCGCACCGTACGCCTGCATCCCGGCGTAGCCGCAGCCTCATTCTGTCTTGAAGACAACGCCATGATACTTTACACCGGCCGCCCCGTTGTCATCACCCTGAAAGGAGTTGACGACCACTATGCCGAAGTCACCGGCATACGCTCCATCCTTTACGGCAACGGTTCCTACCGCCTGCACAATTCGGGCGTCGACTACGGCATACCCGGCATCGGTCTGGCGGCATCAATGGGCGGCATCAATTACGGTACGCTGCAAATTTGCGCCCCACGCAAAGGCGAAAGGCTGAACCTGGCGCGTCCCACCGAAAGCATACAAACGGGCGACCTCACTGCGCCCAATGTCTGCTTCGACGTGAACCAGCGCAAATACGACGAAAACTACATGCTATCATCGCTCAGCTTTGCTCAGTCGCTCTTTGAGCAGCCCGGTCGCATCACCTCGCTCGAACTGAAGCTCAAACCCGAAGCCGACGTGCAGCAGGTAAAGCAAGAGTTGCAGCAAAAGCTCGGCCCCGACTTCCGCGTGCTCGACCAGTTGGAGCAGCAGCCCGAAATGTTTAAGGTCATGAACATTGAGAAAATCATAGCCTATCTTTTTCTCACCTTCATCCTCATTATAGCCTGCTTCAACATTGTAGGGTCTGTGTCGATGCTCATTATCGACAAGCGCGACGACGTGCAGACACTGCGTCACCTTGGCGCCTCCGACCATCTGATATTCCGCATCTTCCTGTTTGAAGGACGCTTCATAGCCCTGCTTGGCGCCCTGCTCGGCACCCTGCTCGGTGTCGGTTTGTGCGTGCTTCAGCAGCAGTTCGGCTTAATCAAGCTGGGCGGTTCGGCCGGCAGTTTCATTGTCGATGCCTACCCCGTGAGCATACATTTTGCCGACGTAGCCCTGGTGTTTGTCACCGTAGTCGTGGTGGGTATGTTCAGCGTGTGGTATCCGGTGAAATACCTCAGCCGCCGTTTCCTGTAACAAATCACGAATTTTGGATACAAAAATCCCCGAAGTCCGGCTTCAAAACCGTAACTTCGGGGATTTTTGTATGTGTGAGCGTGGTTCTAACCATCAGCGTTTTTTGGAGAACCACCCTTCTTCTAAGGGTTAATCGCGACCGGCACGCTTACGAGCCAAGTGGTCGAGAATGATTTTACGCATACGCATTGACTTGGGCGTTACCTCCACGTATTCATCCTCCTTGATATATTCGAGCGCCTCTTCGAGCGAGAAGATAACAGGCGGAATGATGCGAGCTTTGTCGTCGGCACCCGAGGCACGCATGTTCGTCAGCTGTTTGGCCTTCGTTACGTTCACCACGAGGTCATTGTCGTGAACATGTTCGCCCACCACCTGTCCGGCATACACTTCGTCCTGCGGATTGATGAAGAAGCGACCGCGATCCTGCAAGTGGTCGATGGCATAGGCAAAAGCCGTGCCCGATTCCAGCGAAATCATCGAACCATTCAGACGGCGCTGAATGTCGCCCTTGTAAGGCTGGTAATCCTTGAAGCGGTGCGCCATGATAGCCTCGCCTTGCGAAGCCGTGAGCACATTCGTACGCAAACCGATGATACCGCGCGAAGGAATGTCGAATTCAATGTCGATACGTTCGCCAAGGTTCTGCATCGAAGTCATTTCGCCCTTGCGTCGCGTTACCATGTCAATCATTTTCGAAGCAAATTCTTCGGGCACGTTGATGGTCAGTTCCTCAATGGGTTCGCACTTTTGTCCGTCGATTTCTTTGTAGATAACCTGCGGCTGTCCCACTTGCAGTTCGTAGCCCTCGCGGCGCATGGTTTCGACAAGGATTGACAGGTGCAGCACACCACGTCCGCTCACAATCCAGCTATCGCCCGTGTCGTTACGCTTCACGCGCAGTGCCAAGTCCTTTTCGAGTTCCTTTTCGAGTCGGTCGTTGATGTGGCGCGAAGTGCAGAACTTACCTTCCTTGCCGAAGAACGGCGAATCGTTGATGGCAAAGAGCATCGACATGGTCGGTTCGTCGATGGCAATGGTGGGCAGCGGTTCGGGGTTTTCGAAATCGCAGATAGTATCGCCGATTTCAAAGTTATCAAGACCTACCACCGCACAGATGTCGCCCGACGACACAGACTGCGTCTTCTGACGGCCCATACCCTCGAAGGTGTGTACCTCCTTGATTTGCGTTTTTTCGAACGTACCATCGCGGTGAGCAATCGTACACTTCATGCCCTCGGTAATGGTGCCACGGTGAACGCGACCCACAGCGATACGTCCGGTGTAGTTTGAATAGTCGAGCGAAGTGATGAGCATCTGCGGCGTACCCTCCAGCTGTTTGGGAGCCGGAATCACCTCGATAATTTTGTCGAGCAGGTAGTTAATATTGTCGGTAGGCGTGTTGTAGTCCTCGCCCATCCAGTTATTCTTGGCCGAACCATACACCACCGGGAAGTCGAGCTGATCCTCGGTAGCATTGAGGTCGCACATCAGGTCGAACACCATTTCGTACACCTCTTCGGGGCGGCAGTTCGGTTTATCCACCTTGTTCACCACCACGATGGGTTTCAGTCCGATTTCGAGTGCTTTTTGCAAGACAAAGCGCGTTTGGGGCATGGGGCCCTCAAAAGCATCGACGAGCAGAATGCAGCCATCGGCCATGTTGAGCACACGTTCCACCTCGCCACCGAAGTCGGAGTGTCCCGGCGTGTCGATGACGTTGATTTTCACATCTTTATAGCGAATGGATACGTTTTTTGAAAGGATGGTTATGCCGCGCTCGCGCTCCAAATCGTTGTTATCCAGAATAAGTTCACCAGCGTTTTGGTTTTTGCGGAACAAATTTCCTGCCAGCAGCATTTTGTCGACGAGCGTCGTTTTTCCGTGGTCAACGTGAGCAATGATGGCAATGTTACGAATGTCTTGCATAAAAAAAATAATCTTGTAGCAGGCGCTGTTAGGATTGCACCTGCATTGCATCTAATACCTATTTATAGGTGCAAAATTACTGCAAGCTATGCGAAAGGCAAAGAAAATCGCATTTTTTATATATGAAAAAAGGTGCTTAAGAGCCAAATTGACAACTTAAGCACCCATGTGTGGGGATAAGAATCGGTAATTCCTTATGTTTTAGTTGAGTCGTACTTTCGTAAAAACAGGAAAATGCTTTCATCCTGATGGTCAATACTTCACGGTCGCTGACGGTTTTGCTCTGAACGCTGCTGACCGAATCAGACGCTCGGCAGCGAGTGCCCGTTGATTTTGCGGTAAAGGTCGAGGGCATAAACGTCTGTCATGCCCGAAAGGTAGTCGAGTACAGCCATGAGGCGGGTGCCTATGCGCGGGTCGCGCACCTCGTACTGGCTGGGCACTTGCGCCAGTAGCAAACCCGAATAAGCCTTTTCGGGCTCCATCACGGCATCGGTCATGAGTTCGAGCAGGGTGTAGATGATGTGGTAACCGGCCAAATCGACGTTAGTCACCTCTTTGCAGCGGTAAATGTGGTTTTGCGCCACATCCACACAGCGCCTGTAAGCATCGCGCAGCAGCGAGGGCAGATGGTCGATGAGCGAACCGCGGAAAGTGCCCTCAAGAATGGCCTCCTCATTGTCGACAAACACCCTGACGCAAGCACGCTCCAGGGCATTGATTACGCAGGAACGGTAGTAAACAATCTGGTCGTCGATGTCGGTGTCAGTCTGGTAAAGGTTGCGCAGCCGCCGGCGTTCCTCCTCGTCGAAAAAGGCCAGAAAAAGGTCCATCGTCTGTTCGTCGCTGAGGATGCGGAGTTTGTGAGCATCTTCAATGTCCATCACCTCGTAGCAAATGTCGTCGGCCGCTTCCACCAGGTAAACCAGCGGATGGCGCGCATGGCGCATGGAGCCATCGGGGCTTTCGTCAAGGCAGGCAATGCCCAAACTCTCGGCAATGTGCAGGTAAGTAAGCCGTTCAGCCTCGAAATAGCCGAATTTCGGTTTGCGCAGGGCGCGGTCGGAGCCGTAGGGATATTTCACAATCGAGGCCAGTGTGGCATAAGTCATCACAAATCCGCCGCGCCGCCTTGCGTTAAACTGGTGCGTGAGCAGGCGGAAGGTATTGGCGTTACCGTCGAAGCGCGTCATGTCCATCCATTCAGCCTCCGACAGTTCTTTGCCGTCGGGCGTAACGAGTTCGCGCAGCCTTCGGCCCTTACCTTCGCTGAAATACGTGCGTATGGCCTTTTCGCCCGAGTGTCCGAAGGGCGGATTCCCCATGTCGTGAGCCAGGCAGGCCGCACTGACAATGGCCCCCATGCTCGTCATTTCGGTATGTTCCAGTTCGGGGTGTCGGGCAATGAGTTCGCGGCTCACGTCTGTTCCGAGCGAACGCCCCACGCTCGACACTTCGAGGCTGTGTGTCAGTCGGTTATGCACGAACACGCTGCCGGGCAGCGGAAACACTTGGGTCTTGTTTTGCAAACGGCGGAACGGGGCCGAAAATATCAGTCGGTCGAAGTCGCGTTGAAACTCCGTGCGTCGTTCTTCGAGCCGTGCGGGCTTGTTTTCCTTGCCCAATCGTTTGGAAGATATGAGTTGTTGCCAGTTCATCATGTGTGTGTCGGGGCTGATTTTAGTAAGGGTCTGATTTTGAGAAACTGTTTGAAAATTGAAGTCGTCTGAACTTTTATGAAATTCAAGATTTGCCTTAATTTTTGAGGCGTTTTTGGGCCTTGAAGAAGGAGTGTAGCGAGCTACACGACTGATGAAAGGTTAAAGAATGGCCAAAAAGAAAGGTGAAGATTGAATTTAGAAGAGATGAATCTCCAAATCAAATCTTCGTCAGAAAAGTTTAGACGACTTCATTTAAAATAACTTTCAGGTGAATGCTGAACACAAGGGTCAGCACCTGCATATTTGGCAAAGGTCAAACAAATTAGCGAAAAAATGAAATATTCAGCATCTAAATTTTGTCAATTTGCTTTGCCATCCGTTTTTTTCGAGAGTTCATTTGCCGCCATTTGTTGTTCCGCTTTGTTTCGCTTGTCCTCGGCGGCTTTTTCCTTTTTCTGGATAATGTTGATAAAGGCCGAACTGATGATACCCGTGGGAATGGCAATCATGGCAATGCCGATGAGGCTGATGATGCAACTGAGCAGTTTGCCAAGCGGCGTAATGGGGTAAATGTCGCCGTAGCCCACCGTCGTAAAGGCCACGATGGCCCACCAAAGGCTGTCGCCCACATTTTTGAACACGTTGGGCTGTGCGTCGCGCTCAATGTAGTACATCAGTATGGCCGAAAAGCACACCATGATGAAGCAGGCGGTGTAGGCCGTGGTGAGTTCGTCGCGAACCGACGATAGGGCACGCCCAATGAGCTGAAACGACTGGGAGTGGCGAATGAGCTTGAAAATGATGAAAATGTAGGGCAAAACAATGATGTGAACCGTCGGCGTGTTCCAGTAAAAGTACGAAAGTACGCAGGGAAGTATGGCTACAAAGTCGACAAAGCCGTAGAACGAAAACAGATACTTCAGCCGGGCCTTGCCCTTGCGCAGGGTGGGGTGAAGCGAAGGGGCGGCAAAAATGCGCGCGGCAAATTCAAGCAAAAATACAAACGACGATATGTAGGTGATGGTGAACAATTCGACGCGGAACGGAGCCAGACTTTCGAACGAGGTGCCCATGACGGCTGCTATGGATAGGGTGATGAAAAACAGCACAAAGTAGTGTACAAACTTTCCGGTGAGGAAATGCTGTACGGCATAATAGAGTTTCATACGTGGCAATAGTTTAGACGGTGCAAAGGTATATCATTTCGGCAGGCAGTCAAAACAATATGTTCGGTTTTCAATCATTCCAACAGCTGTTTGCCCTCCAAACACCTTGTGTGCAGGTGTAATGCATACTTCTCCAGAAAGGTGAAATATGGTTAATTTTCAAAGCCTTTTTCGCAGTCCTTATCGGTGCGTTTCAGCCCCATTCAGCCCCCTTTGTCCCAATAATGCCGTGCTTGTTCGAATTAGTTCCGCGCTTGTTGAAATTAGTTCCGTGCTTGTTCGAATTAGTTCCGAGCTTGTTGAAATTAGTTCCGAGCTAGTTTGCAAAATCTTTGAATTATTTCTAAGAATCTCGGAATTGCTGAAAATCAGCACTTTCAGAAAAATTCGAAAACGAAGAACTACGGCTCGCAGTTTCGTCCGCTCTCCGCCCAACCGGCCAATCCGTTTGTTTTGCGTTTATTGCCCCACAATGACGAATTTTAAGACTGCCGCGCACGCATCACAGCGTTGCTTCGCAATGGCGAATGTCGGTGATATCCGGGTTCAAGTGGTGAAAGTAATTTGGAATGGTTCAGCATTGGGCTTGCACAGATATGGGCACAGCACAAACAACTGCGGTACAATCCTGCCATTCAAATGTAAAAAGAGATTTCCGAACAACAGCTTTACAAGCAAAAGGCTTTAGCTGACTCGTATAATCAGTTAAAGCCTTTGCTGTATTGACGGAATATAGGGCGGATACGGAACTTTGAGTAAGGAAAATTTTTAGGTAGTTTGATTTTCATCAACTGCCCATTGTTGAATACGCTTAGGAATTTCGCGTATATTCACTTCTTGTTTGGGTCACGTTTTACTCTTGTACTTTATGCCTTTTTTTACTGATGATGCGATCTAAGAGTCGGTTCAGCCGTTTGGCTAAAGGAGGAGCAAGAATTCCTACAATCAAAGGATTTAGGACAAAGTAGAATAAGAAATCTCTTAAACTCATGGTGCAGACTTATTAAAAGGTAATGATAGGTATATTCGCAATGGTTGTAATTTTTTTTTCATGCTGTAAGGTTTTTGGGAAGCAAGTAAATGTTTTTCAGTTGCAAATATATTATCATTTTTGGCGAAATGCAAATATAATTGTATCAAATGTATTTATTTATGTTGTAAAGCATAACAATCTGTTTTAAAATAGAATGTTTGATGATGTAAAATGATATTTGTTATAGGAACTTGCTCCATGTGCATTGATGCACAAAAAAGCCTGCCATCCCGGGCAGTACCGGGAAGGCAGGCTTTTTTTAATATTGAAAAGTAAAGTACGGAAGGTTTACCGGCGCTTTTGAAAGCGGAAGGTAAGGTCGTCGAGCGAACCGTCGGGCAGCACTTTGTAAAAGC
>Red_p2__coassemble_534_pt1 | contig 23346 bp, 20 predicted proteins | sample Red_p2__metabat2_high_PE_023 | metagenome-assembled genome bin Red_p2
ATACGACTTTAGGGATTGATTTAGGCATCAAATCGCTTGCCGTATGTTCTGACGGGCGCACGTTTGACAACCCGAAGAACCTGCAACGTAGCCTTGACCGCTTGAAACTGTTGCAAAAGCGGTTGAGTCGCAAACAGAAAGGTTCTGCCAACCGCAACAAGGCTCGCATCCTTGTAGCCCGGTTGCAGGAGCGTATTGCTAACTCCCGTAAGGATAACCTTCACAAAATCACCTATGCACTCACGCACGAGAGCCAAGTGCGCACTATTTGCATGGAGCATCTGAACGTGAAGGGAATGCAGCGTAACCATCATTTGGCACAAGCCGTAGGGGATGCATCTTTCGGGATGTTCCTTACGATGCTGGAGTACAAGTGCAGTTGGTATGGCGTGAATCTCATCAAGATAGACCGCTTTGCCCCAAGCTCGAAGACCTGTAGCCAATGTGGCTATATCTATAAAGGATTGAAATTGAGCGAGCGAAGCTGGACTTGCCCGGAATGTGGTACACACCACGACCGGGATTTCAATGCCGCTTGCAATATTAAGGAATTTGGCTTGAAAGCCCTACCCACGGAGCGTGGGAAAGTCAAGCCTGTGGACTGTCCAACGGTGGATGACCGACCTCGTGTCCTAAAAAGCCGTGACAGAAAGAAGCAGGAAAAGAGAGGGGGTATTGGTATCTCCGAAGCCGCTAAATATTTAGTTTAGCGGTAGTTCACTACAATGACAAATTGGGTGTGACCATTCCCGAAGGCATTGATGCAAAATGCGGTGTGATTACGGACGTGAACAATGGCGCACTCACCATTGACTACCGTTATGTAGCAGGCACTAAAATTCCTGCCGGCAATGCCGTGTTGGTAAAGGCCGGAAAGGCCATGCAAATTCCCTTGATAGTGTCGAAGCATACCAGCAATGTCATAGCAGAGAATATGCTGAAGGGACTGGCTACGACGGGTGATTTTATAGCCGACCCTGACTATAAGTACTACAAGTTGGCCTACAACAACTACAACACTAAGGAAGGTCTTGGCTTCTACTTCGGTGCCGAGAATGGCGGTGCATTCACCGTGCCCGCAGGTATGGCCTATTTGGCAGTACCCCGTTCAATGGCCGTGAAGTGCTTCCTGCTTGATGGCTCGGCAACCGGTATCGAAAGCATCGAAGCCGGACAAACCGCTGAGGCTGTGAAAACCGTTTATACCCTGGATGGCCGCAAGGTTGAGGCACAGAAACTGCCGAAGGGTATCTACATTGTCAACGGTAAAAAGGTAATCGTAAAATAAAATCATTTATCTCTCACTATTTCTTATTCCCAATTATTTCGCACGCAATGAAAAAGACTTATATCCGTCCGATGGCTGAAGCTATCAATCTGAATTTGGAATCGCCCATTATGGGCGTGAGTAATCTCTCTACTAACGATAACACGCCCATGGTTGGAGATGATCCTATTGAAAATATATTTTCAAACCCAAAAGATGGTTGGAGCAGCGATTCTTGGACATTGAACGATTAACCCCGGCATAAGGACTCATGCTCTCGGTGGCATGAGCTGCTGGGTATAAAGAAAAAGGTGCTTGAAACCTCCCTCTCCGATGTGGAGAAATGAGGTTTCAAGCACCTTTGTTGTTGGAGAAAAGGAAAATTATGTGTTAGCCCTCGGTGTCGACGCTTACCTGCACGGTACCGGTGGGGTAGGGCAATTCGTCGATGAGTCCCTGCAGTCCACGCTGCGCAAACCTCTGGCGTATTTCCTGACATTGTGTGCGTCTACTTACGAATTGGCAATCAGCGTTTCCCTTGAATTTTGAATGCAAAGAAAAGCAAGTAGGCTGCAGCCACCAGCATCACGGCCACAGCTCCCAACTGGCTACCGATGCCATCGCTGGCCATGCTCATGGCCAACGGAAAAATGGTACCGCCAAACAGTCCCATAATCATGAGGCCCGACACCTCGTTTTTGTACTCAGGGCAACTTTGCAGTGCCTGCGTCAGCGTGATGGAAAACACGTTCGAGTTGCCCAACCCAATGAGTGCCACGCAAAGGTAAAGCGCTGTTTCGCTGCGAAACCCTGCAAAGCCGATGAGGCCGCACATTATGCAAACTACGCTGAGGACGAAGAAACGGCGGTTCGACACGCGCGAGAGGAAAAAGGTACCCAACAGACACCCGACGGTGCGGCATATAAAGTAGAACGAAGTGGTCCTGCCGGCATGGGTCAACGACAGTCCTTCGTACTCCTGAAATATGCGCGGAGCGGTGGCGTTGATGCCCACATCAATGCCCACATGACACAGAATGCCGATGAAGCAGCCGCACACCATGGGCCGGCGCATGAGCGCAAAGGTGCTTCGTAGCCCCGAAGTGTCGGCAGGCTTTTCGTCGCTGAAAGGGGTGGCGCTCAGCACCATTACGGCCAACACGGCAATGAGCATGTATGCCACGAACAATATGCGCCAGTTCATGCCGAACACATTGTAATGTACCCCCCAGGCAGCAATGAGCGGTGCCAGAAAAGAAGCAATGGCCTTGACAAACTGGCCAAAGGTAAGTGCCGACGACAGTTCGTCGTCGCTCACCACCGTGCTCAGCAATGGGGTAACCGAGGTTTGCATCAATGTGTTGCCAATGCCAAGCAGCGAAAAGGCAGCGAGCATTCCGGCAAAACTTTTATTGAATACGGGCAACAGCAGGGCAGCCATGGTGACACACAAGCTAAGCAGCAGCGTGCGCTTGCGTCCGATTTTGTTCATGAGTATGCTTGTGGGCACGCTGAAAAGCAAAAACCAAAAGAACACGAGCGAGGGCAGAAAATTGGCCGTAGTGTCGGTGAGCTGATAGTCGGCTTTGGCATAGTTCGAGGCAATGCCGACCAAATCGACAAAGCCCATGACAAAAAAACTGAACATGAGGGGCAGCAACAGCAGCAGGTGCGTGCATCGTGAAGAAGAGATCATGAAAATGGAGTTATGTAGCTGTGAGTGATGTATGAAATTTTACAAATTTACGCTAAATAATGCGGTGTGGCAGCGACATTCGTAGCGAGTAGATGCAAGAATGTTGCATTACATCATAATTTTATAAATTTGCAACATCTCCTTAAGCGGCGCATGCCTTAGTGAGTTGCAAAAGTATGCGCAACAATTTTCACTGCCCCCCCCCAAAAAAAAAAGCATCATCCGGCACAGGCATTTGCTTCGTCCTGTAACTTCCTGCTTATGGCGTCTTTTCCCCAAACTACTACGCATACTATTTAGCCCATAAAAAGAAAAAAGGTGCTCGAAAACCGCTTCTCCTGTGTGGCGAAATGGTTTCAAGCACCTTTGTAATATGTGTTGGGCTGAATAAGGAAAAACTCCATTCGACAGCCTTAAATATGGCCAGTTTCAATTTTTGGCGCGCTCCATCCAATCCGGGCGCAGTGGCGTTCGAGGGTATTTCGTTGGGGTTGAGGTAGTAAATTCGGTGCATCGTTGCAACCGCAAGCAAGGCCGGTTGTGCGGTCAGAAGCCGCAGGCAGTTTTACTTCAGTTCCTCGGGCAGGAACGGCATGGCCCCGTTTTGCGTACAGACAAAGGCACTGATGCGAACGGCACGTTCGTGAGCCTCGCGGACAGAACGTCCTTCGAGCAGCGAAGCCACCATGGTGGCTGTGAACGAATCGCCAGCCCCTACGGTATCGACTACATCGACCTTGGGCGTTTCGACAAAGGATACGTTGCCGGGTGTGAACACGTAACTGCCATTGACCCCACAGGTGAGAATGAGCATCTTAAGGTTGTATTTGGCCAGTAGAATCCAGCATTTATCTTTCAAGTCAATGCCGGGATAGCCAAACAAACGGCTGATGGTGACGAGTTCTTCGTCGTTGATTTTCAAGATGTTGCACTTTCGTAGACTGTTTTGTATAATTTCTTTGGTATAGAAATTTTGCCGCAGGTTGATGTCGAACACTTTCAGCCGGTCTTCGTCGTTGGGCATGGCATCAAGAAACTGTGCAATGGTTTGGCGCGACACAATGCTTCGCTGAGCCAGTGATCCCCAGCATACAGCACGGGTATGTTGGGCCAAATTGCGTAGGGCAGGGGTGAAGGGAATGTTGTCCCAGGCCACTCCCTCCTTAATTTCGTACGAAGGTACGCCTTCGGCATCGATGCTAACTTGCACCGTGCCGGTGGGGTAGGGCACCTCCTCGATGAGGCCTTGTAGCTGACGTTGGGCAAGCACTTCGCGAATTTCCAGACCGAGCTTGTCGGCACCCACTGCGCTGACTACGCGGCTTTCGAGTCCGAACTGCGAAACATGAAAGGCAAAGTTAGCCGGGGCACCGCCTATTTGTTTGCCTTCGGGCAGCACGTCCCAAAGGGCTTCGCCCATGCCGACAACGTAGGTGGGCTGTTGGGCTGCGGTTTGTACGAAATTATCAATGGAACTATAAGGAGAAGTGATGTTGTTCATCATTTTTTTTTGAAATGTAAAGAGTAGGTGAGTAAAAGCAGATAGGCGTAATCAGCCGTTTTTTTGAATTTTAAAGGCAAAGAAAAACAGGTAGGCCACAGCTGCGAGCATCACAGCTACTGCACCAATCTGGCTGCCTACGCCATCGCTGGCCATGCCCATGGCCAAAGGAAACACGGTTCCGCCAAACAGTCCCATAATCATGAGCCCGGATACTTCGTTTTTCTTGTCGGGACAAGTTTTCAGGGCTTGCGCCATGGTAATGGGAAAGATGTTGGAGTTGCCATAGCCGATGAGGGCAATGCAAACGTAGATAGCCGTTTCGCTGCGAAGAAATATGAATCCTGAGAGTCCGGCAATCATGAGTGCTACACTGAGGAAGAAGAACAGGCGGTCGGACACACGAGCCAGTATGACGGCTCCCGAAAAACAGCCTATGGTGCGGAAAATAAAGTAGACTGATGTGGCAAATCCCGCATCGAGCAACGACATGCCGGCATATTCCTGCAGAATTTTGGGGGCGGTGGTGTTGGTGCCAACGTCAATGCCTACATGACACATGATGCCGATGAAGCAGCAAAGTACCAAAGGATTGCGCAGAAGCGCAAAGGTGGCGCTGAAGCCTGATGTGCCGTTGGGCTTTTCCTCGTCGATGGGCACGGCTCCCAACACCAGTACAGCCAGTATGGCTATGACCATGTAGAAGGGAAAAAGAATGTACCAGCCCATGCCGAACACATTGAACTGTGCGCCCCAGGCAGCAATGATGGGAGCCAGAAACGAGGCAATGGCCTTGACAAACTGGCCGAAGGTGAGCATGGACGAAAGGCTTTTGCCGCTGACCATGCTGCTGAGCAGCGGGTTGAGCGAAGTTTGCATAAGTGTGTTGCCAATGCCTAAAAGCGAAAAGGCGGTGAGCATCACTGCAAATGAGTGGCTGCAAAGTGGTAGCGCCAAGGCCACCGCAGTTACAATCAAACTGAGAAGTACGGTGCGTTTCCGGCCAATACGGTTCATCATCAGTCCGGTTGGAACACTGAAAATAAGGAACCAGAAGAAAACGAGCGATGGAAATATGTTGGCTGTGGAATCTGTCAGTTGCAGGTCGGCCTTGACATAGTTCGATGCTATGCCTACAAGGTCAACAAACCCCATGACAAAAAAGCTGAACATAACAGGCACCATGAATAAAAAGTTGGTGCTCCTTTGTTGGGTGGTAATCATAAAAGTTTATACTTTAAGTAGATGTTCAAAATCATGGCTACATGGTGCTTTGTCCGGTATGGCTGCACCTTGGCATACTTTTATAGGCAAGTTCTGCACGGGGCTTTTACTGACAACACACAGAACAAACCGCTTGGGCAGAATGGCGCAAATCAACATGTAAGAGATGATTCGGAACATCTACTTGCTGTTTTTTAAAAAAGAAAAAGGTTTCGGTAAGGACTTAGAGTGCGAGGCCGTAGACCTTGGCATCGCTCACGCGAGCCTGTCCGCCTTCAGCGTAGAACTGCAACTGGTTGTAAGGCTTTGTGGGGAACACCAGGTTTGTCATTGCTACGCGGCCTCCGTCGACAAAGAGTTCAACAGAACTGCGGTCAACGTAGATGCTGACTTTGTGAGCATTGTTCTTATCGTTGAACAAGGGAGCCCAGGTGCCCAGTGCAAAGGCATTGTGGTAGTTGACGGTCAGCGTTTCGTAGCGTTTGAGGCTTTCGGCATTGTCAAGATGATGCGGAGCCACGTTTTTGCCAAAATCAGTGATACCGCTTTGCGCACGGTCCATCACGATGCGCTGCTGTTTGGCATCGTAGTAAATGTTGACCATTTCGCCCTTGTCGTTGAGCAATTTCACGCCGCAGGTAGTCGCCTTTTCGGGGTGGAGTGTAAATTCCAGTTCGAACGTCCCGTTTTCGGCCTTTTCCGGCAGTTGTCTGACCGTTTTTTCGCCCAGGCTAATCTGGCCTATTTCAAGCGAATCCTTTCGCAAAGCCTTCAGTTCGGCAACAGGAGCAGCACTTACAAGGAGTTTTCCGTTGGGTGCCGTGTAGAGTTTCAGTTCGCGTGCCAAAGCGTTGCAGCTTCTGAATTGCTGGGTCGGTGTAAGGTTGGCATATTGCCAGTTGCTCATCCAGGGCATGGCAATGACGCGGTTACCGGTGTTCGAGTAGCAAACCGTGGCATAATGATCTTTGCCCCAGTCCAGCCATTTCACCTCAGAGGGTTCGGTGTCGCATACAAACCGGTGTCCGTCGAAGTCGCCGACAAAGTACATGGTTCCACTTCCGCCATACACAAAGCCCGGATTGATGTTGACAATCATAACCCACTTTTTATGTTGCTCGTTGCCGTCGACTGCCATTTCAATAAAGTCGGGGCATTCAAACTGGTTAGGCTGCGGTCCGTATCCCTGTCCAAATTCGCTCATGTACTTCCACTCCTTCAAATTGGGCGATTCGTAAAAGCGCATGTTCTTGTCGGCACTGACAATCATAACCCATTTTTTTTCGGGTGCATACCAGAACACTTTCGGGTCGCGGAAGTTTTCGAGTCCGTCGAACGGCGTGAGTACAGGGTTCTTGCTGTATTTCGTAAAGGTGCGTCCGTTGTCGGTGCTGTAAGCCACACATTGCTGCTGGCGCTGATGTCCGCCGGGCAAATTCAGGTGTGAGGTGTAGAACGCCACAATGGCATTTTTGCCGAACCCCGAGGTGTTGTCTGCATCGACAATGCACGATCCCGAAAAAATGTGTCCCATCGTGTCGCGGGCAATGGCCGGTTCAAGGTGTTTCCAGTGTACGAGGTCGGTTGAAACAGAATGCCCCCAGTGCATGTTGCCCCATACCGAACCGTAGGGGTTGTATTGAAAATACAGATGGTATTCGCCGTCCTTGTATACCAGTCCGTTGGCATCGTTCATCCAACCGTAAGCCGGGGTGTGGTGAAAAAGCGGACGGTAAGTTTCGCGGTTAGTCGTGTCGAAAGTATCGGCCAGTTCCATGTGCTTCCATGCTACGGCGTTGGCCGGTAAGCCCTTCACCACGAGCGAATCGTGAGCGGCTCCTTCGTGAAGGGGGAAAGGCACGGTGTAGTCAATGCTATCGACCGCCAGACGCACATCCATCGGTGTGCCGTTAAGCATTATCTGCACTTCGGGCTTGTTTTCCTGAATGGGCAGAAGCACATATTTGGGCGCATTTTCAATGTTGACGACAGCGGTTGAGTCGTTGGTGTGATTTATAGTCAGTTGGCTGTTGGGAGCTACCGAGCAAGCAGCTAAGAAAGCAGTGCTGATGAGTGCGCAGAAATTATGAGTTTTCATGATAATGGTTGTTTTTTGAATGTTTGTAAAATTTAGGGTAGCAGTTAGTATCTTAGAATGTGATTTTTGCCGAGAATTCAACGGTGAACGGGCGAATGTAGCTGCCCGACATCCAGGCACCGTTGTATGCCGCAGCATCCTCCTTGTCAACCAGTTCGGCCCCGGCTATTGAGCCCTTAGCACCGGTTTGGTTCAGGAAATTGATGACGGTGCATCCTAATTGCAAGTACTTGTTGACCTTCCAGTCAACACCGCCAAAAGTTTCCCAGCGTCCGTTGAAGTAGTATGCGTTTTTGATATTGGCATAGGTTTTCGAAAAATAGCGGAACGAAGCCCAAATACGTAGCGCATCGTTTTTAAGGAACGAGTAGGAAGGGTCGAGTTCAACTAAAACTTTCGGAATTTCGGTGACAATGTTTCCGGTGGCATTGATTTTGCTTTCTGTACCATCGGCAAAGGTCACTCCGGTTTCGTACTTCTTGTAAGTAGGTTTTTGATAAGTGAACAGGAAGTGGAATTCGAATCCCTTGAACGGACGTACAACCGCATCGGTGGTCCATCCCAAAGTTTGGATGTCGTAGGTAAGTGCAGAGGCCTTGATGTCCGATGGGTTGTTCGGGTTAATCAGGTTGAGTGTTGAGTTGTTGTTGGTTTTGCTGATGTAGCTGAATAGCGAGGTGAGGCTTATCCAGTCGTTGTTGTAATAGATACCCGCTCTGCCCAGAGGAATTGAAATTCGGCCCGTGTTAGGCATTTCGGCTGGAGCAAACGAGTTCATAGCCGGGTGCTGCGTGTTGTAGGTAAAGTCAGCTGTAAAGCCAAACTGCTTTGTCATTTTGTAGGTGAGTGCCGCAGTGTAGGCCATGTTGAGCCAATTATGTTCGTAGTCTACGGGCGCAATGACAGTTCCGTCGGGAGCAGTTGCCCCTAAGTGGTAGTTTGCAAAACGGCCCACATATTTGCCGTCGGCATTGCGCACAGCCGCATTTTTTCCTTTTGAGCGATGCCATTCCAGTCGGGCACCATAGTACACATTGAACTTCGGCGTGATGTCCCAATTGTGTGTGGCATAGAGCGCCAGTTTGTTCTCGTGTCCGCGGTAGTATTCCGAGGCATTCTGGTTAAAGTTGTAGTAAGGCGTATTGCCGTAATAATGCTTTTCGGCAAGCTGCTCAGGGTGATAGAGCATTTCGGGCATGGTCTGTACGTTGTGGTCGTACATGGTGGTGTTTGAAGCATAGTCGGCAAAGTAATGCCACTGGTTGATGCCCACACGCCACGTCATGTTGTGAAGTTGCCGCTTCAATTCGGTGGTCAGGAAAGTTTCATCGATGCGTCCGCGGTTAAAGCACGACATACGGCTCTGAATGTGTCCTTCGTAGGGTTTGAGGGTGCCATCGGCATTTTGCGTGAAATAGCCATCGGCCGTTTTAACTTCAGAGAGCGACATCGGAGTTTGGTACAGATAGGAACCCAGGGCATGGTCGTATTTGAAGCGCAGGTCCCATTCCAAACCATTGTCCCAGCGATAATTGTTGAGCAGGGTGATTTGGTTGCCACGGCTTGCAGTGGCGTCGTAGAGTGAAATGTTTTTTATTTCGCCCGTGCGCATATCCATATAGGCAATGCTCGACTGATTGGGCAGGTAGCTCGATGTTCCGAGCGCGAATCCCGGTATTTCCTTTACCGAACCATCGCCAACATAAATGAATGGTGCCCCGGTTGTGGCATTCGACAGCCAGTGAGAGTTGGAGTAATGATAAATGGCCGACAGGCGTCCGCGTCCCTCGTTGTAGGTTTTTGTCAGGGCGAACTTGTAAATTTGCGTCCGGTCCTGATATTGTGCAAAGCGCAGCTTGAAGCTGCCCGGGTCGAAGTTCTGATAAACACTGCCGGCATAATACCAGCCTTTTCCGATGGCACCGTCTAAGTTGAGGTCGAACTGTTGCTGTCCGAAATGATTGGCGTGATAATTCAGTGTGCCATTGACCAGGTTGGTTTTGTCAGTTCCCAGTTTCCCGAACGAATTGACGGCATAACCTATGTTGCCTGTTGTAATGGCCGTTTCCGAAATTTTGAGCAGGCCCGTATGCGAGAGTGAACCATCGCCACGCCAATGCGTGTTGACATTGTGCGGATTGGTATTGAACACTACGGGCAAGCCGTTTTCGAGTACATTGACATCGCCCCCTGGCAAACCTATTGAAATTTCGCGCGGGCCATTGGCTGAGGCCGCATTCAACATTACGTTGCGGTTTCCCTCTTCTTTGTTGTTGCCCGTGTTTACGCTGTCGGGTTGAACCGGAGTTTGGGCAAAATTCGAGTTGCTGATTGCAGCAAGCAGCGTAACAAATGCAGCGCGGCGCAGATTGTGTTTCTTATGAATTCTCATGATTCTTATTTTTTAAAAAGTAAAAGTCGGGCGAATGAGTCAGTGTGTATTGACCTGTGAACAGCCTAACGTACCTCACACAGATTGCTGCACTTCAGACGGATTGCGATGAGCATTTGCAGATTTAGATGCCAACTTCCGGACGTAGCACTTAAAGTGTTTGTTTGCTATCCCGACTTTCGGTTTCTGCTGCAAAACTAAGGCGAAATAGGATAGCTAACAAATACTTTTGTTGCATGAAACAGCACATTTGTTGCATGGCATCATTTTTTTATACATTTGCAACATATGCATTATTTTTAGGTATTAAATGGTGTATTTGTTCTGTGTGTTTGTCAATATATGGGTAAAACGTTTCTTTTTTCTCGTATAATTCTTAATTCTGATGTGGCATATTAAGTTTGTGAAACAGTTTTTACTGGTTATAAACCTGTGAAATTCATGTTCGGCATCAAGTTTGCGCAATATTCACAGTTCGTAACAGAGCTTTCCTTAAAGCACCTCGGCAAGCCCCCTGATAAAGTACTGAACCCGGCACTGAAAATTGCGTGAATTTCCCCCACGGTTTGCGTTTCTGTTTGCCCTGTGGCAGGTTGGCAGTCAGGACTATTTTTTGCCTGTGCGGTTCGAGGGTCGATTCTTAAAACAAATTACAGGGTAAAAGAAAAGCCGCATTTCATTTGGCTCGCCGTCGAGTTTGCTGTAATTTTGCGTACACATTGGTGCAAAGCCCTATAGCAAGGCCGTTTTGCACCCATTTGCGAATCGTAAACTTATAAAGCAAAACAATGATTGATATTTTCATTCTCATCCTCCTTTTGTGGGCCGCATTCAGCGGTTGGCGCTCGGGATTTTTGAAAGAAGTGGTTTCGACCGTAGGTTTTCTGGTCGGTTTGTTTGTGGCAGCAACCTGCTATAAAACCTTCGGCCAGTATTTAGCTGTGAACGGCAGCGAAGCCAATATGCTGACCAGCATTATCGCCTTTTTGCTGCTTTGGGTTATTGTGCCCATTGTGCTCGGACTGGTGGCCAACATCCTGACCAAAGCCCTGAAGGGTATGCAGCTCGGACTGCCCAACTCGATACTCGGCGCGGCGGTGAGTGTGACGAAATACTTGATTCTGATGAGCTGTGTGCTCAACGTTATGGAGACGCTGCACATTATGAACACCGAAAAATCGGAATCGTCGCACCTTTACAAGCCCGTGACCGGTGCCTTGCAGTATTTCTTTCCGAAAGACAGCACGCACCTGGAACGCATGAACGACTGGATGAATCAAAAGAACGACACGGTGTGGATTGACTTTACGAAAAAAGCACCGGCCGACAGTGCGCAACAGGCGCAATAAACCCTGCTGGCGAGGCACGTCGGGGCTACCGTACGGGAACGATAAAGGGGGATTGACAACCTTTGGCTTCGCTTCCGGGCACATGGTGCTTGAACGGGTCGGCTTCGCCACGCATAGCTCTTAACCATTACCTATATGGCAAACAACGAATTTGTAAAAGAAATAGCCGATAAGAAATACGAATACGGCTTTACGACAGACATACACACTGAAATCATCGAACAGGGCCTGAATGAGGACATTATCCGCCTGATTTCTGCCAAAAAGCAGGAACCCGAGTGGCTGCTCGACTTCCGACTCAAGGCCTACCGGCACTGGCTTACGCTCGAACAGCCCGACTGGGGACATGTGGCGCTGCCCGAAATTGACTATCAGGCCATTTCGTACTATGCCGACCCTACGAAAAAACAAAAGGACGAGGGTAAAAAGGAAATTGACCCGGAGCTGATGAAGACTTTCGATAAACTGGGTATTCCCCTTGAAGAACGCATGGTGTTGGCCGGCGTGGCGGTCGATGCGGTGATGGACTCGGTTAGTGTGAAAACCACGTTTAAGGAAAAACTGCAGGAAAAGGGCATTATTTTCAGCTCGTTTTCGGAAGCTGTGCGCGAAAACCCGGAGTTGGTGCGCAAATACTTGGGTACGGTGGTTCCGCATACCGACAATTACTTTGCAGCACTGAACAGTGCCGTGTTCAGCGACGGTTCGTTTGTTTACATTCCGAAAGGCGTGCGCTGCCCGATGGAACTTTCTACTTATTTCCGTATCAACGCCCGCAATACCGGACAGTTTGAACGTACGCTCATCGTTTGCGACGACGGCGGCTATGTGAGCTACCTTGAAGGTTGCACCGCCCCCATGCGCGACGAAAACCAGCTGCATGCTGCCATCGTTGAAATCGTGGTGAAGGAAAATGCGGAGGTGAAATACTCAACCGTGCAAAACTGGTACCCCGGCGACAAGGACGGCAAGGGCGGTGTGTATAACCTGGTGACGAAGCGCGGACAGCTGCGCGGTGCGAATTCGAAATTGTCGTGGACGCAGGTTGAAACGGGTTCGGCCATTACCTGGAAGTATCCCTCGTGTGTGCTGATGGGCGATAACTCGCAGGCTGAGTTCTACTCGGTGGCTGTGACGAACAATCATCAGGAGGCCGACACGGGTACGAAGATGATTCACCTTGGCAAAAACACGCGCAGCACCATTATTTCAAAGGGTATTTCGGCTGGTAAGAGCCAGAACTCTTACCGTGGTTTGGTGAAAGTGGGCCCGAAGGCCGTTGGGGCACGCAATTATTCGTCGTGCGACTCGCTCCTTCTGGGCGATCAGTGCGGTGCACACACTTTCCCCTACATTGATGTGGCTAACCCCGATGCTACGGTGGAACACGAGGCTACGACGTCGAAGATTTCTGAGGATCAGCTGTTCTACTGCAATCAGCGCGGCATTCCCACCGAGGACGCTGTTTCGCTCATTGTGGGCGGTTATGCCAAGGAGGTTATCAACAAACTGCCGATGGAATTTGCCGTCGAAGCGCAAAAGTTGCTCAGCGTTTCGCTCGAAGGCAGCGTGGGATAATGCGCTGCGCATACATTGAACTGCAAATCATTTTCGACATTTGCTTACAGACATAGAAAAAACCGTTTCGTTGCGAAGGTATTTGGCAGCGAAACGGTTGTTTTTTTTAGAAGAAGGGGCTGAAAAGCATCGAAGCAGGGACCTATGAACCTGTTTGATGAAAAAACGAATATTAGCGTAATTATTTATTCAGCGTTCTTTGACATGTTGTGACCACAGAAAGTAAGGCAGGTAAGCCTGTCTGAAACCCATGCGTGCAGATGCGTTTTGGTTACGCACCTTTAATGGAGGCTGCCGCAAACGGATTGAAAGGTGATGTGTGGCCCCCCCCAAAAAAAAAAGGTTTCCCTTTACGCAGCACGCTTGTTGCTAAATGGGAAACCGTGGGTAAAAAAATTGTAAGGATTGTGAGCTAAGGAATGGGAAACGGCCTATACCATATTTTTGCGGGCCTCGTTGATGAGTTTGGCACAGCGTTCCGGGTCGGCCTTTCGTTCTTCGGCGTAGCGTTCGGTGAGGAAGGCAAAGAACTGGTCGTTGCCGGTGAGTTGCGCCAGATTCTTACATCCTGCTTCGATGCTGACGCTCGTTCCGCACTTCATGTTGTTGGTGTCGATGAGCGAAAAGTGATAGCGTTCGCCAATTTTATCGTACAGAATGTTGGTCGACGAAAAATCGCGATGCAGAAAACCGCCTTCGTGCAAATGGGCCGCAAAGCGCGCAAATGCTGTGAGCACGTTGTGCTGTTCGTCGGTCGATTCGCCGGTGAGGGTGAGCATGTTGTAGCGATAGTTCGAGAGCAGGCAAACGAAATAGGTGGTTTGCTTCCAAAGTCCGTGCCTGTACATGACATAGGCTATTGATTCGGGACTTTCAAAACCGCGTTCGCGCAGCTGCATGGGGCGCCAGTAAGCCTGCTTTCCTTTTGATGATTTGTAAATCATTTGTTGCAGACGCCGTTGCAACGTCGGAGGCGCATAGCGCTTTACACAAAGCGTCAGTCCGTCCACTTTCAGCGTCTTAATCACATTTCGCCCGCTGTGGATTTCGTGGCCCTCGTTCTCGAAATGTTCTTCGAGTTTCGTCATGTAAGCGCGTAGTCTTTCGTATTTTGGGTTGAGAATGATTTTCATGAACAGATTTTGTACAGATTTCAGGATAAGCATTGTGCGCCGTTGCATGAACGACGCTTCATCATTGGCCCCCGACGCAGGCAGGAGCTTCAGTTTGCTATGCTAAAAATGTAAAGGAAAAACTTGGGCATCGTGTATAAATTCGCTACAAAGGTAGTTAAAATATATAAGAATAAAACGTGTGTGATTGTTTTTTTGTCAAAATAATCTTTGTATTTCGCCCGATTTACCCCATACACTCTCGGTTTTGGACCTAAGGCGCCTGGAATGTGACGAAAATGAGGCGGTTCGTGAAAGTTAAAAGGAAGTGAAATGCAACGAAAAGCTGGCGAATGAACCCCTGAATAAAGGTATTTTTTTGTAACTTTGCCTTTGGCCCATTTAGGCCATCCCCTACATTAACCCTACTATCGCTTTACAACGATGACAGACAAGACCAAAGACGACTCAGAATTACAAAAAAATAGCCAACCTGCTGACGAAACAACCTCTACTGACGCTGAACGCACGGAAGAGGAGCCAACCGATGATGTGCAGAATGGCGATGAGGCTGATGATAGCCAAACTCAGGCGCATGCTGACTATACCCCCCAACAAACCAAAGACAGAGAGGGAAACTTGCAGCTCACCGGCATGTATCAGAATTGGTTTCTTGACTATGCCTCGTATGTAATTCTGGAACGTGCCGTGCCGCACTTGGGCGATGGACTCAAACCCGTGCAGCGACGCATCTTGCACTCCATGAAGCGCTTGGACGACGGACGATACAACAAGGTGGCCAACATCGTGGGACATACCATGCAATTTCACCCGCATGGCGATGCTTCAATCGGCGATGCACTGGTGCAGCTGGGACAGAAAAACTTACTCGTCGACTGTCAGGGTAACTGGGGTAACATCCTTACGGGCGATGGGGCTGCCGCGCCGCGTTACATCGAGGCACGATTGTCGAAATTTGCCCTCGATGTGCTGTTTAACCCTAAAACGACGGATTGGAAACTCTCGTACGACGGACGTAACAAAGAACCTATTTCGCTGCCTGTGAAGTTTCCGCTGCTCTTGGCTCAGGGAGCGGAGGGCATTGCCGTGGGACTTTCGGCTAAGATTCTGCCGCATAACTTTGGCGAACTTTGCGATGCGGCCATTCATTACTTGCATGGCGAACCTTTTCACCTTTATCCCGACTTCCTGACGGGTGGTTCGATCGATGTGTCGCGCTACAACGATGGTTTGCGCGGGGGAGCGGTAAAAGTGCGTGCGAAAATCGAAAAACTCGACAACCGTACGCTCGTTATCCGCGAAATTCCGTTTGGCAAAACCACTTCGTCGCTCATCGACTCTATCCTGAAAGCCAACGAAAAGGGTAAGATAAAAATTCGCAAGGTCGACGATAATACGGCGCAAAACGTCGAAATCCTGGTGCACCTTACGCCGGGCACTTCATCGGACAAGGCTATCGATGCGCTTTATGCCTTTACCGACTGCGAAATTTCGATTTCGCCCAACTGCTGCGTCATCGACGAGAAAAAGCCGAAGTTCCTGGCGGTGAGCGATGTGTTGCGCCGCTCGGTGGACCATACGCGCAGTTTGCTCGAAAAGGAACTGCTTATCCGCCGTGCCGAACTGATGGAAAGTTTGCATTTCGCTTCGCTCGAACGCATCTTCATCGAAGAACGCATTTACAAAGACCGAAACTTCGAACAGGCTAAGGATATGGATGCTGCCGTGGCACACATCGACGGCCGGCTTGAACCCTTTAAAAAGGATTTCTACCGCGAGGTGACGCGCGACGACATACTGCGACTCATGGAAATTAAAATGGGACGCATCCTGAAGTTTAACAAGCAAAAGGCTGAGGAACTGATTGCCCGCATGACCGAGGAGGTGGCGCACATTGACCGCGACCTGAAAAACATGGTGGAAGTGACGGCTAACTGGTTTGCGCTGATTCGCGACAAATACGCTGCGGCTTATCCGCGACACACAGAAATACGTTCGTTCGACAATATCGAGGCTGCCAAGGTGATTGAGGCCAACGAAAAGCTTTACATCAACCGCGAGGACGGATTCATGGGCACGAGCTTGAAAAAGGACGAGTTTGTTGAGAACTGTTCGCCCATCGACGATGTCATCATTTTCTATCGCGACGGTACTTACAAGGTGACGCGTGTGCAGGAAAAGGTGTTTATCGGCGAAACGGAACGTGCCAAGAAAGAAAAGCGCAAAAAGGTGGAAATTATCCACATCGCTGTGTTCAAAAAGGGCGATACGCGTACCATTTACAATGCCGTTTATCGCGATGGAGCCAGCAATGCGTGCTTTATCAAGCGTTTCAACGTAACCTCGATTACGCACGACCGCGAATACGACGTGACACTCGGTACGCCCGGCAGCCGCATCCTGTACTTTACGGCGAACCCCAATGGCGAGGCTGAGGTAATCAAGGTGACTTTCCGACCTAATCCTAAACTGAAACGCATTAGTTTCGATAAGGACTTTGGCGAAATTCTGGTGAAGAGCCGACAGAGCCGAGGAAATTTGCTCACGCGCATCGATGTGCACAAAATTACGCTCAAGGCACACGGTGCTTCGACCTTAGGCGGTCGGAAAGTGTGGTTTGACCATGATGTGCAGCGCCTTAACTACGATGAACGCGGTGCTTATTTGGGCGAGTTTCATTCAGACGACTTGGTGCTGGTGATGCTCGACAGTGGCCAGTTCTATACCACGTCGTTCGACATCAACAACCATTACGAACCTACGGGCATTTTGCGTGTTGAAAAATTCAGCGAAACCAAGGTGTGGACAGCTGTGCTTTTCGATGCCGACCAGCAGGGTTTTCCGTATGTGAAGCGTTTCACCGTGGAAAGGGCTTCGCAGACTAAACCGCAAAGTTTCATTGGCGAGAATCCCCAGTCGCGCTTTGTGTTGCTCACCGAGGCCGCTTATCCGCGTTTGCGCGTGACTTACGGCGAGGCCGATGCTTTTCGCGACCCATTGGAGGTGGACGTGGAGTCGTTTATCGGTGTGAAGAGCTATAAGGCAAAGGGTAAGCGACTGACTACTTGCGCGGTAGAACGCATTGAAGAGTTGCCTCCGCTGCGTGAGGCCACTCCGGAACCCGAAGAGGAAGAGCAGCCCGAGGAACAGCCCGAAGTAAAGACGGCTGATAACACCGAGGAACCCAAACAGCTTTCGCTCTTCGACCTTATGTCTGCTGACGAATAAGTGGGTGCTTAAAACAAGATTGTTCACCTGTTCAAAATGAGGTTGTTCACCTGTTTTACTAATGAACCTTATTCATTCGCTGCTTGCGCTTTTTCCCGGCAAATAACGAACGCTTGTTGCCAACAAACGTGCCGTGACGGGTTGAATGCAAACAGCATTTTAAACATAGATAAAAAATATGACGCACCAAGAATTGATGAGACGTGCCATTCAGTTGGCCGTCGACAATGTGAAGAACGGTGGTGGTCCCTTTGGGGCTGTCATTGCACGCAACGGCGAAATCATTGCTGAAGGGGTGAACCGCGTTACGCCGAACCACGACCCGACAGCTCACGCTGAAGTGCAAGCCATACGTGCTGCTGCTGCCCGACTCGAAAACTTCGATTTGGCGGGTTGCAGCATTTACTCCTCGTGCGAACCTTGCCCCATGTGCCTTGGAGCTATTTACTGGGCACATCTGGACCATCTTTATTTTGCTGCAACCAAAACGGATGCCGCACGCGCCGGATTCGACGATGCTTTTATTTACGACGAACTGCCGCTGCCCATTCACGAACGTAAATTGGCTACTGACACGATGATGCAGACCGAAGCGCAGGAACCCTTCGACAATTGGATGCAGAAAACCGATAAGGTGGAGTACTAAATTTTCAGCTTTTGTTTTTACTAAAATGATAACGGCTACCGACTTGAAACAATCAGTTGGTAGCCGTTATTCTTGTTTTGTTGCTAAGGTTGAGGTCGGTTGAGCCTATTTTCCGGCCAATTTACGCACTACCTGTCCGTTTGCGTAGCGTATGAGGTACACTCCGCGAGGCAGTTGCGGCAGTTTATCGATGCTGTAGCGCAAACCATTGAGGTCGTAAACAGCCACCGGGCGATTGTCATTTCCCATTTCCACATTATCCACGGCACTCAACTTCGGAATCATTTCGTCGAGGAAAGTCAAGCGTTTTTGCAGTTGACCGAGCACCTCATCCACCTGCATAGCCAACGATTTGTATTGTTCGTTAGGATAAACCTTAGTGTGCAGTGCCATGCTTTCTTTGTAAGGCACAGCGTAAGTGTCTATCATCTTTTGCAAGTCCGATTTGAATGTATCGACCAAGTTCGGGCGGAAATGCTACAGATTCTTGATTGTCCACATGTATGAAAGCATGCAATACAAAAAACTCCCGATTCGCTGAATTTTTTCCAGTGAATCGGGAGTTTTTTTGTTAGTAGTAATGAAGTCGTCTAAACTTTTCTGACGAAGATTTGAATTGGAGTTTTATCTCTTCTAAATTCAATCTTCACCTTTCTTTTTGGCCGTTTTTTGACCTTTCATCGGTCGTGTAGCTCGCTACACTCCCTCTTCAAGGGCCCAAAATACCTCAAAAATAAAGGCAAATCTTGAAATTCATAAAAGTTCAGACGACTTCAATAAGTTATTTCGTAGTCGATTCGCCCTTGCGGTAAAAACCCTTGAGCTGAATGTCGAACGTCAGGGCAGAGTAGGGCGGAATCAGTCCGGCCGAAGCACTCATGTAGCCCAGTTCCTGCGGCATATACACACGCCAGCGGTCGCCAATGCGCATTTCCATCAATGCCGTCGTAAATCCTTCGATGAGGCTGCTCACGAGCAAGGACGTAGGCGAGCAAAATTCAGGGCTGAACACATAGTCCTCGTCTTCATAGAGTCCGCTGTGGTCGAACACTCTTCCGTCGGGATAGTTTTCCGTAGGGATGAGACGTCCGATGTAGTTTACGCGAACCGAATCCGTGTAAAGCGGATAGCCCGAACCCGTGCCGCGTTCGGTGATTTTCACGCAGATAGAATCCGCCGTAACGCCACCCGGCATTTTGGCAAAACTGCGGTAAATGCGCCAGTCACAATGGTTTTCCCAGTCCTGTCCGTAGGTGTTTTGAGCATCAGCGATAGCCTTTTTCGCATCCGCCATACGTTCGTCAAAGAATTTGGCGTTACGGTTCACCCAGTCGTGCGAAAACTCATCATTGTCAGTTTCGGCAATGTTATCATCGCAGGCAGTGAAACCCACCAACGGCAGTAGGGCAAGGAGGAAATACAGAATTTTCTTCATTGATTACAATAGGGGGATAGTGCTCTGATTATTGCAGTTTTTTGAGGAGCGAGGTGATGCTCACCTTATCCTCGATGAGGCTGCGCAGTTCAGCAATGGGAACACGAGTTTGTTCCATCGTATCGCGGTCGCGCAGGGTCACGCAATTGTCGGTCAGCGTGTCGTGGTCGATGGTGATACAGTACGGCGTACCGATGGCATCCATGCGGCGGTAGCGTTTACCGATAGAGTCTTTTTCCTCGTATTTGCAGTTGAAGTGGAACTTCAGGTCGTTCAGAATTTCGTGAGCCTTTTCGGGCAGACCATCCTTCTTAACCAGCGGCATAACAGCCAGTTTCACCGGAGCCAGTGCAGCCGGCAATCTCAGCACTACGCGCGTTTCGCCGTTTTCGAGTTTTTCCTCGGCATAAGCATGACACATTACGCTCAAGAACATACGGTCAACACCGATTGAAGTTTCGATAACATACGGCGTGTAGCTTTCGTTCGTTTCGGGGTCGAAGTATTCGATTTTGCGACCCGAGAACTTAGCGTGCTGCGAAAGGTCGAAGTTCGTACGAGAGTGAATACCCTCAACCTCCTTGAATCCGAAGGGCATTTTGAACTCGATATCGGTGGCAGCGTTGGCATAGTGAGCCAACTTTTCGTGGTCGTGGTAGCGGTAGTTTTCAGCACCGAAACCAAGAGCCTCGTGCCAAGCCAGGCGGAACTTCTTCCACTGTGCAAAGCTGTCGAGTTCCGTGCCGGGTTTTACGAAATACTGCATTTCCATCTGTTCGAATTCGCGCATACGGAAGATGAACTGACGAGCCACGATTTCGTTACGGAAAGCCTTACCGATTTGTGCAATACCGAAGGGCAGCTTCATGCGGCCGGTTTTCTGTACGTTCAGGTAGTTTACGAAAATACCCTGAGCCGTTTCGGGGCGGAGGTAAATAGTTGAAGCACCTTCAGCCGTCGAACCCACTTCGGTTTTGAACATGAGGTTAAACTGGCGCACATCGGTCCAGTTGCGCGTGCCCGAGATGGGGCAAACAATTTCTTCGTCGAGGATGATTTGCTTGAGTTCGGCCAGGTCCATGGCATTCATGGCGTCCGAATAACGCTGGTGCAGTGCATCGCGCTTAGCCTGGTGTTCGAGCACGCGAGCGTTTGTGCTGCGGAACTGAGCCTCGTCGAAAGCCTCGCCAAAGCGCTTGCGAGCCTTAGCCACTTCCTTGTCGATTTTTTCCTCGTATTTAGCAATCTGGTCCTCGATGAGCACGTCAGCGCGGTAACGTTTTTTCGAGTCGCGGTTGTCGATGAGGGGGTCGTTGAACGCATCAACGTGACCCGAAGCCTTCCACACCGTGGGGTGCATAAAGATGGCAGCATCAATACCCACAATGTTTTCGTGGAGCAGCACCATCGACTGCCACCAGTATTGCTTGATATTGTTTTTCAGCTCCACACCGTTCTGACCGTAGTCATACACAGCGCCTAAGCCGTCGTAAATGTCGCTTGAGGGAAATACAAAACCGTATTCTTTACAGTGAGAAACGATTTTTTTGAATACATCTTCTTGTGCCATGATGTTGCAGTATTGTTGTTATATATTTATATGCGTAATATAATTAAGCCAAAAAGCAGATTTTTCAGGTCTGTTGCGTGCAAAGTTACTAAATATTGCGCGATTGCTGCTTTTTTACTTCCTTAAAAATGCCGCAGCGGCTTAGGGTTATTGCAGATGCGGCTTCTTTTTCAAGCGTTCGGTGAGCACGGTTTTCAGGTTTTGGCTCGTCTGCAAATTCAGTTTTTTGCGTATGTGCGCCCGTTGGCTGTTGATGTTGCTTTCGTTTTTGTTTAGAATCGTACAAATTTCGCTCAGTTTCTTGTCCTGCAGAATGAGCTGGCAAATTTCGAGTTCCGAGGGCGAAAGTTCCGGGAAAATGCCTTCGAGCAGTAGAAAGTCAGCTTCTTGTAGTTTTATTAAATTTTTAACATTCTTGAGCAGTGTTTGTTTGGAATCCTCGGTCATCATTTCCAGCAGCAGCGTAGTTTGTTGTGGGGTAAGATTTGTGCGTGCCATTTCGATGTAAGCCTTGATTTCCGATTTGTTCGTGCGCAGCATTCGCAGTATGTCGCGTTCGTCGGCCTTCAGCTTGTTGTTTTCCTGATACAGCTGTTTGACACTCCGCTTCAGATGATGCGCCATAACCCCTGTCAGGCAGAAAGCCACTACATACACACCGTAAAAATTAAGCAGTGCTTCGTCCTTTGTCAGCACCACGCATACACCGTATATCGCAAGTGAACACACACAAAGTATGTAGGCCACATTTTTAAAATAAGCCACAATGCAGAAGAGGATGTTGAAGGCCAACAGCACCATGTTTCCCACGATAAGCATCAGGTGATAGGGCGTGTGGGCCATCGACGACATAATCATTTCGATTGAGGTGGTGGTTTGCGACAGGAAAATACAAGCTATAAGTGCCGTATGTAACTTTATCACGTTTTTGTGGTAAAGTGCCAAAATTCCAACCGTTAAAAACAAATATACGCGGTTTTGCATCACAAACCAGTAATCCTGCGGTCCGGATAGACCGGCTTCGCCGAATATCAGCGAAAAAATGATGGCTGAGCCAAAAAAGTAAAACAATATTTTTCGTTGACGCTCAATCAGCATTTGTGCATTCTCGATAGCGTTGTAATGTGGAAAAACGGTAAGCAGATTATTTATAAACTTCATATTCAGGCATATCAATGTGTTTTAAGGTGCAAAATTACGGTATTTATCTGCATTAAAGGTTATTCAAGGTTCTATAAATTTGAACTCCTAAATCAGAAACCTTAATTTTGCACTGCGTTTGCATACCAAGGGTCGTTGAGCAGCGAAAGGCTTGGGTATAGGATTACTATAGATAATTAAATGACGGATGATTTTTTAAGCTGTCAAATACACTCGAAATGAAACATTATTCCGGTGTTTTGGTCATTGCTCCGGCCCGGGTATGTGACCCCCATAAAGCAGGCTGTTTTCAAAGTCTGTGTTCTGCTTAAATGCAGATATTTCTTTTTCATCTTTTACGTGTTTGTCGCCGATTGCGTCTCAGCGGAGATGGGTCGGCGATTTTTTTTGTCCTTTTTTTGCGTACTGCTCTCTCTTCGTTTAGGTCAATTCGTGGTAGTCCGCCGTTCCTAAATGCAGGTTTCAGCCCCCTCGAAAGCGTAAAATTTTAAATTCGAAACGAATTAAACAACTGTTAAAATGTATACTTTCTGGAGCAGGCAAAATGGGGCGATGATAGAGGCGTTTCACACATTGCCCCCGTTCACCATGCAGCCCAATAGCAGGGGGCAACATAGTGATGAAGTGCGAACCGTTGCAGAGATATTCGTAGCTTCCTAATCGCCCAATCTTTAATTTCGCGGTACTTCGTCTCCGCTTCAACCCAGTTCACGAAGCACATTTTTCCGATACGTGGCATTTGAAAGCATTTCACCGCTTGGGTTCCTCATGGTGGTTTCAACAAATAACTTAATAAAAGCAAAGGTGAACGATTTGCCTATCCTTGCATGTCAGGGTGCAATCAGCGTGCGCGGAACCGATTTTGTGGCATTTTCTCAAAACGCTGATTATCAGCAGTTCCAAGCTTGTTGAAACTGGCTCGGAACTAATTTGCACAAGCTCGGAACTAATTTGCACAAGCTCGGAACTAATTTCAACAAGCTCGGAACTAATTCGGGCAATCGCGGAGTAATTGTCTTTTCCTGATTTAGCTAGACAGTTTTTTCTTTTATAACCGTTATCAGTAGA
>Red_p2__coassemble_552_pt1 | contig 22819 bp, 16 predicted proteins | sample Red_p2__metabat2_high_PE_023 | metagenome-assembled genome bin Red_p2
TGAGAGCAAGCTCTCGTCGCTCTGCATTCGGTTTGCACTGACATTGCATTACGTTCTTGCACCGCATTTACTTTGTGAAATCAGGCTGCACCTCAGCAAAATATTGAAAGCGAGCTTTCATATTCTGCATTCGGTTTGCACTGATTTTGGATTGCTCTGTGTTCAGTCACATAGCCCGCTATGCTCCTTTGCACAGAACAAACAACTACGGCACAATAACGCAATTCAAATGTAAAAATAATTTTGAACACCTACTTAACTTTTTATCCCATGCCGATGCTCAAAACGTACGAAGCAGCCACGTTTTGCCTCCCCCCAATGCCACCCCCACACCTTTTTGCTACTGATCCATGCTTTTTCCTCCCTTAGCCACCAAAGTATGCCACAGCGCAAGCATAGCCCGGCAAACAAGGAAAGGGCTCGAAAGCCGTAAAACCAGCCTTCAAGCCCTTTTGTTTTGAGAGAGTATAGAAGTTGAAATCAGATTATTTCAAGTTGGGGTTGATTTCGCTCCACTTAGAAATTTCGGGAACGATGTTCAACGTAACCAGCTCGTCGCGCATCTTGCACAAGTGTGCGTATGAAGCATCCAAAGCAGCCATTTCGTCAGCCGTACCCTCGGGCATGTTGTAGTGGCAACCGGTGGTATCGAGCGTAGTATCCATAGCCATCATGATGTTGTTGTACTTTTCGTTGTTAACGAACGTACCAGCGGGGAAGCGGAACTTCTCACCACCCATCACTGAGCGAATCATCTCAACTGAGAGGTAAGCGGGGCTCTGGAATGAAGAACGACGGCGGAGTTCGATAATCTTAGCACCACCCTGGATAACGTCGTGACGCATCTGTGCCCATTCTTCGTCGGTGAATTCGGGCGTACCAATCAAGTCGCTGAGCTTGCGGCCATCGATGGTAACCTTGCTGCCGAACACAGCCATCTGTTCGCCGTGACCACCATAAGTAGCGCAGCCCTTCACTTCGCTCTGCATAACGCCAAACTTCTTGGCCAAAGCGCTCTGCAAACGCGTAGAGTCGAGAGCAGCGAGCGTAGTAACCTGCGAAGGCTTCAAACCGCTGTAAAGCAAAGTTACGAGACCGGTAAGGTCAGCGGGGTTGAAGATGATAACCACGTGCTTCACATCGGGGCAGTAAGTTTTGATGTCCTTACCCAGCTGTTCAGCGATTTCGCAGTTACCCTTGAGCAAATCTTCGCGAGTCATACCCTCCTTACGGGGAGCACCACCTGAAGAAATGATGTATTTAGCGTCCTTGAAGGCTTCAGCAACATCGGTCGTAGCCACGATGTTTACATCACCAAAACCACTCTGGCGCATTTCTTCAGCCACACCTTCAGCTGAGAATACATCGTAAAGGCAAATGTTGTTAGTCAGACCCATCATCAAAGCGGTCTGTACCATGTTGGAACCGATCATACCGGCAGCACCAACAATTACGAGCTTGTCGTTAGTTAAAAATGCCATAATTGAAAATTTAAAAAAACGTATTTTAGGGTTATTTTTTATCAGGTTCAACCTTCCGTTTTGCCTCGTGTCGTGCCTTTCGGAAAAGGCGTACGCGGCATAACTGGTTTGCGCAAGCAAATTTACAAAAACCTTTGGCTTTTTATGCCTTGCCGAGGCATTAAATTTCGTTAGCTTGTGCCAAGGATAGTAACTTCAGAACAGTTTCAATTCGAGTCGCCCTTGTTTTTCAGTTTCTTACGCACCGTAGCAGCGCAGATGAAATTTTGATGACACCGCTTCAAACTCCCCCGACAAGGCCGCGTCGCAGCCTATTCAGCCTTCACCTCAAGCTCGAAAGTCGAACAAGGCATACCGGCGCGGTTCACCAGCGCAGCACGCGTAAAAGGCTTCCACGCAAAGCGCACCTTCGTGGGGTGCGACATACGCGATGCAAACACCTGCACCGTGTTTCCCTGAACCAGCACCTTCGAAGCAGACACATACAAACCTGTTTTGCCACCCAGTTCAAAGTGTTTCAGCACATCTCCGCGTAACCAGCGAAGTCCCTCGGCCGTGTCAAAGTACACCGTTACCATGCCGGGCTTCGAGCTGACTGCCTTCAGCGGGCGCGGTCCGTTGGGCACCACCTGGCTGTAGCCGTAGGCATGGTGCAATGCCGAAGCTGCCAAACGCTGTGCCACGATGCGCTTGTTGCGCGGATGCACATCGAGCGAATCGCCCACATCGCTCGACACCGTCATGTAAGTGTGCGGCAGGCTGTCGGCCAGTATGCGCTGACTATTGCGGAAAGCGGGCCAGGTGGGACGGGTCGAAATGCTCGAAAGCTGCACGAAGTAAAAAGGCAAATCGTTCCGGTTCCACTCCTTACGCCACGATTCCTGCAAGGTGCGGAACAAACGTTCGTGCATGCTCACCAATTCGGCATTCGATTCGCCCTGATACCACAGCACACCCTTCACGGGGTAACCTTCGAGCGGACGGATGGCTGCGCGAAACAGGTAGCCGGGGGCGTAGGGATGGGCATGTTCGGCAGGATTGGTATTTTTCAAGTTGAATTTGGCGCGGTTGCGTGCCCAACCCATGATGTTGGGGTTGTCGAGCCAGCAGCCCTGCAAAATTTCAGGCACGCGGGCAGCCAGTGTCGTACTGTCTATCCAGCCCTCGGTGGTCGATCCGCCCACAGCGTTCGACACAATGCCCACATGGCATTTCAGGCTGTCGGCCAAAACGCGGGCAAAATGGAAACCGATGGCCGAAAAATTGCGTGCATGGGCAGCCGAGCAGCGCACCCAGCGTGCTGGCTTGATAAAGCCGCCGCGGTCGGCAGTGGCTATTTGTTCTTCGGTCCACACCTGCGCATACAGCGGACAGGTACTTTCCATATTATATAGGTGTACGCGCTGCAACGTGTCGGCCATGGCCAAATCGCGCTTGGCTGTGCTTATTTCGCGCAGACGCATTTCCATGTTCGATTGTCCGGAGCAAATCCACACTTCGCCCACATACACCGAGTCGAATTTCAGTTCCTCCTTTCCCGAGCGCACGCTCAGCGTATAAGGACCTCCGGCCTGCATAGGCGGCAGCATGGCCTGAAAGCGACCGTCGGTTCCGGCATTCACACGCACAGTGCCGGGGAGTTTTTCACGCGCAGTTTGCGCATCACCTGCAAGGGGGCTAAGCGTCACTTCGACTGCTGCACCGGCTGCGGCCTTACCTTTCACGGCGAAGGGCATTTCGCGCTGCATCACCATCTGGCTGCCAAATGTGGCGGACAGCCGTAACTGTTGGCTCCATGCGTTGCCGGCAAGCAATGCGCAGAGCGCTGAAAGAAAAAATAAACGTTTCATGCGGCAAACTTACGGATAATTAGCGGAACTTCCAACGCTGTGCGACAGAAACGGGCAAAATGAAACGCGTTTTTTACGCCTCGCACCAACTCCGCAACCGCATCCTCCTGCGGCAAACCGTTGCTGCACCGCACGCCACCCCCGGTTTCCATCTCATAAATGGCACACAACGCCACAGAACATGCTGAAACTGATGCCTTTTAACTTCGGATGAAAAGCATCAAGCACAAATTGACAATAAAAAAGCATTGTTTCAAAAAAAATGGAGTATATTTGCACGTTCAAAGGCGGAATTAGGCTTTTTTTCATGCCTTGTTGCCGCAAAGAAACAGAAAAACAATATCAAAACAAACAATAATCACAAAATCACACAATGCAAAACAAAGGATTTGTTAAAGTACTTGCAGTGCTGCTGACTTTGATTTGCCTCTTCTATTTGTCCTTCTCGTTCGTTACGAACAAGTACGTGAGCAAGGCCGAACAGCTGACGGCACAAGGCAAAGACGGTGCGGCTTACCTTGACTCCATGCGCAATGAAAAGGTTTACCTGAACTGGAAAACGCTCAAGGAGTGTGAGGAACTGCAAATCGGCCTGGGTCTTGACCTGAAGGGCGGTATGAACGTAGTGCTTGAGGTGAGCGTGCCCGACGTGGTGAAGAACCTGGCTGGCGAAAGCGCTAACGACCCCAAGTTTAAGAAAGCGTACGACACGGCTCGTAAAGAAGCCAAAGAAGGCAATGTCGACTTTGTCGAGGCTTTCGTCAACGCTTACAGTGCCCAGAACGGCAAGAACAAAATGGGTGGCATCTTCGCCTCGAAACTCAAGGAAATGAACATCACTTACTCGTCGACCGATGCCGATGTGAAAAAGGTGCTCGACGAAGAAGTAAAAGCTGCCGTTCAGAACTCTGAAAAGGTGGTACGTTCACGTATCGACCGCTTCGGCGTGGCTCAGCCCAACATTCAAATCCTCACGGGTAAAGGCCAGATTGGTCAAATCATGGTCGAAATGCCGGGTATCAAGGAACCCGAGCGTGTGCGTAAGCTCCTTCAGGGTTCAGCCAACCTCGAATTCTGGGAAACTTACAAACTGGCTGAAATTTATACCGCTTTGCAGTCGCTCGACAGCCGTTTGGCTAAGGGCGAAGGCGCTGTAGCTTCTGATTCTGCCGCTGTGGCCGACACCACCAAGGCTGTGGCTGCTGCCGACAGTACCAAGGCTGCCGAAAAAGCTGCTGCCGACAAGGCTGCACAGCAGCATCCTCTCTTTGCCAAACTGGCTCAGATTCAGGGCATGTCGAGCGACGGTTGCGTAGTAGGTTATGCACTTGCTGCCGACACCGCTGCCATCAATGCCATGATCAACAGCGACGCGGCTAAAGCCACCCTGCCCAACGATTTGCAGTTGGCTTGGGGCGTGAAAGCTGCTGCTGGCATGAAGGGCAACGTATTCGAACTCTATGCTCTCCGCAAAGTATCTGGTCAGCCGGCTCTGCAGGGCGACGTCATTGCCACGGCTTCTGACGAATTCGACCAGCAGCACAACCCCATCGTTTCGATGACCATGACCACCAACGGCGGTCGTGAATGGGCTGCCATCACGCGCAAAAACCTGAAACGTTGCGTAGCCATCGTACTCGACGGCTATGTATACAGCGCGCCGGTTATCCAGAGCGAAATCAATGGTGGTGTTTCACAGATTTCTGGTCACTTCACCACCGACGACACCCGCGACTTGGCCAACGTGCTCAAGAGCGGTAAGATGCCTGCTCCCACGAACATCGTGCAGGAAGAAACCGTCGGCCCGAGCCTCGGTGCTGCTTCAATCGAAGCTGGTTTCACGGCTTGCGTTGTTGCCTTCGTACTCCTCATGGTTTTCATGTGCGTGTTCTATGGTGTCATCCCCGGTATGGTGGCCAACGTAGCCCTCTTGCTCAACTTCTTCTTCATGTTTGGTGTGCTGGTTTCATTCCAGGCTGCCTTGACCATGAGCGGTATTGCCGGTATGGTACTCTCGCTCGGTATGGCTGTCGACGCCAACGTGCTTATCTACGAACGTACGAAGGAGGAACTTCGCGCCGGTAAGAACCTCAAGGCTGCCCTTGCCGATGGTTACGGCAATGCCTTCTCGGCCATCTTCGACTCGAACCTCACTTCTATCATCACCGCCATCATCCTCTACAACTTCGGTACCGGACCGATTCGCGGTTTTGCCATGACGCTCGGTATCGGTATCTGTGCTTCGTTCTTTACCGCAGTATGGATTACCCGTATGGTTTACGAACACTTCCTCAACAAGGACAAGTGGCTCAACCTTACTTTCGTTACCGGCATCAGCCGCAACTTCCTGGCCAACACGAAGGTCAACTTCATGGGCAAGGCCAAGGCTTCTGTAACCATCTTCTTGATTGGTGCTGTGGTTTCAATCGGTTTCCTCTCTACCCGCGGACTTTCTAAGGGTATCGACTTTACCGGTGGTCGCAACTACGTCATCGAGTTCGAACAGAAGGGTGTAACGCCCGAACAGGTTCGCAAAGCGGTAGCTGCCAAGGTTAATGCCAAGGATCCCAACGCCACGGTATCGGCCATCGCCATTACCACCACGAGCAACGAGGCTGTTCGTCTGACCACGAACTACCGTATCAACGAAGATGCAGAAAACATCGACCAGGAGGTTGAACGCTTTATCTTCGATGCCCTGCACGAAGCCAAGCTCATCAAGGCCGACTACGCAACGTTTATCGACCGCGACAACCACGCCGGTGGTTCAATCATCTCGGCACAGAAGGTAGGTCCTTCGGTAGCATCTGAAATGGCCAAGAGCGCCATCATTTCGGTATTGCTTTCGCTGGCAGCCATCTTCATCTACATCCTCGTGCGTTTCCGCAACGTAGCCTTCTCAGTTGGTTCTACGCTTGCATTGGTATTCGATACGCTGTTCATCCTCGGTATGTACTCTATCTGCTGGGGTTGGGTTCCCTTCTCGCTCGAAGTAGACCAAACCTTCATCGGTGCAGTGCTGACGGCTATCGGTTACTCTATCAACGATAAGGTGGTTGTGTTCGACCGTATGCGCGAGAACCTCCAGCTCTATCCCAACCGCGACTACTTCCGTTTGTTCAACGAATCATTGAACAGCACCCTTACCCGTACGGTGATGACCTCAGCCACCACGCTTTTGGTTCTTCTCTGTATCTTCTTCCTCGGTGGCGACAGCATCCGTTCGTTTGCCTTCGCCATGATTCTGGGTGTCGTCTTCGGTACGCTTTCATCAATCTTCTTGGCTGCTCCCATCGCATTCCGCACCTTGGGTCGCACCTCGAAGCGTAAACTCACCGAAACCGAAGCTGAAGTGGTTAATGCCTAATTTCAGGCGCCTGTCAGAGTTCACGAAGAATGGCCCTACGGCTTGTTACACGCCGCTGTAAGTTGCGCAATGAGCCTTTCCCTGTGTACTTCGTAACTCTACCCTACGAGCTTTATACATCGTTATATTACAAATTCCCACTCACGATTGTTTTCGTGAAGTGGGAATTTTTTTTGGAACATACAATGTGATGCCCGATATTCCGCCAGTAGGCTATTCAAACGCGCGCGAGCATGCGTCGGTTTTAACAATAGTCCTAATAAAGTAAAATCGAATAATGAGTTGCAGCGCGTTTTGTGAGCACGAAACCTGTAAACGGTAAACCGATGCTGTGGTTCTTATGAAAACGCTGATTATCAGCAGTTCCGAGATGCTTAAAACTAGCTCGGAACTAATTTCAACAAGCTCGGAACTAATTCAGACAAGCGCGGAACTAATTTCCACGAGCGCGGAACTAATTCGGACAAGCGCGGAGTAAATGAAAGGAATAGCTCGTTGCGTAACTCTAACAACGGCAAAGGCCTAAAAAAAAGGGAATAAGTAGGTGTTCAAAATTATTTTATATAATTCTATCGAAGTATTTTTACTTTGAATCACGTTCTTGCACCGCATCTGTTCGCTCTGTGCTCAGTCACATAGCCCGCTATGCTCCTTTGCACAGAACAAACAACTACGGCACAATAACGTAATTCAAATGTAAAAATAATTTTGAACACCTACTTAGCATTTCATGTAAATTCACACACGCCAGACCTCATGGTTTAACACTCGCAGCAAAGGCAAATAGGCAGCTGCTTGAAGAAATCACGTGAATGGGCGAACCATGGACAGGCGGTTATTCACACGGCCCTAAAACCGGAATATGCCGTCCGTCGGCATCCATTTACTACCCCGTATTTGCTCAATTCAAAACCATTTTTCCTGACAAGAAACCAGGTGAACGGGGCTTCATGAGGTGAAGAAGGCAGGAAAAAAGGCGGGAAAAAGACGGAAACAGGCAATTATCAGTGGCAAAAAATGTGATTTTACGCAGAAAGCAGCCTAAATTTGAAACCATTGATAATGAGCAGTTTTACCTTTTTAAAATCGGTAATCTACCATTTTTGTGGTAAATTTAAAGGGCTAAAATAAGAAAACCCGATTGAGCAAAATATTTTTCTTAACTTTGCACCGGATTTTGTCAGATTGGGCATTAACGGTCCATCGCGGCCGAATCCAAAAAATAAGTTCTACAGAAAAATACGTTCTACAAACAACTCGAATGATGCAACCTGAAGCAAAAAACTTTCAGGCAGGCACTATACTAAATTACAAATGAAAAAAATACTCCTGCTTCTTCAAGTTCTGCTCGTGATGAGCTCTTTCAGCTCATGTATTCAAGACGAACCGCTCAATGCGGAATGCGACATCATTGCTGTCGATTCCCTTTGGCTTGAACAACAAATGGATATTATCGTTGGCAAACCCATCGTAACGAACGACCTCGTTTCGTTCAATATTAAAAGAGATGCAGACCGGACGCATTTAAATCCGCGTTTTGTGCTGACCGATGGGGCACGCATCACCATGACGCTCGATGGTCAAGAATTGGAGGCTAACGGCGTGATGCGCGACTTTACTTCGCCTCAAACTTACACCGTTCATTCCGAAGACGGAAAATGGCATAAGGACTATAAAGTTTCTTTCAACTATCCTACCACACCTACCACAACTCAACTGCTCGGTTTCGAACACTTTGAATTGGATGCCACCGGCCGCTACCACCAATGGTACGAAATCGACCCGACCGACGCAACGAACCCGCGCCGTTCATACTGGGCTTCGGGCAACAGTGCCTACGCCATTACAGGTATGGGTAAGAAATACGACGATTATCCCACTGTGTCTGACCCTATGGGCGTGAAGGGTAATTGTGTAAAACTGACTACCTGCCGCACAGGTTCGTTTGGCGACTTGGTGAAAATGCCCATCGCTGCCGGCAACCTTTTTATCGGTACGTTCGACACGAAAATTGCCATGAGCCAACCGCTCAAGGCCACGGGCTTCGGTCTGCAACTTGTAGGCGGTAAGCCGCTGAAACTGACGGGATACTACAAGTACAAAGCGGGCGAGGTGTTTACCGACAAGAACAAGCAAGTATGCCCCGAACGTCATGACACTGCCGACATATATGCAGTCGTCTACGAAGTCGATCCCTCGAATTTCGTTCCGCTCAATGGCGACAATGTGCTCAGTTCTGACCGCATCGTGATGGTGGCACGCATTGACAACCCGGGTGAACCTGCAGAATGGACGCACTTCGAAGAACCATTCCGTTTGATGCCTGGCAAGCAGTTTGACAAACAGCGCATGAGCAACGACGGATATGCTATTACTGTGGTTTGTACATCAAGCCGTCAGGGTGCTTACTTCGAAGGTGCAGTCGGTTCGACACTCTATGTTGATGAATTGCGCATACTTTGGGAAATCGAAACAGACGGCAAGTAAGCCAAGTTCTGTAAGCCCGGCACCGCTGGTTTAGTCCACTCCACTCTTTTTCCTTTTCATCTTCAGACATCACATCGTGAAACAGATATTTTTACTCCTCGCATTCCTCGGAGCTGGTTTTTCGCTCCAGGCTCAAACTCAAACGGCGGCACAGACGGGTGCAGACATCGCTACCCTGACTGCCGACGAAAACAAAGGCCCTAACGAGGCCAAGGATACCGACATCAACTTGCTGAAAGCTGCCTTGAAGGGTTGGCACGTGCGTGTGGGTGCCGGTGTCAGCATCGGCGGTTCGGCTCCACTGCCCATTCCGGCCGAAATCCGCAAAATCGACTCCTACAACCCGACGCTTTGCATTCAGCTTGAAGGCGATGCACACAAAAAGTTTGGCAAACACTGGGGCATGATGGTGGGCGTGCGCTTCGAAAACAAGGGCATGGAAACCGATGCTACGGTGAAAAACTACCACATGGAGGCTGTCAACGTGGACGGTTCGGGCAGAATCATCGGTGCCTTTACGGGCAAGGTAAACACGGAGGTCGACTTGAACTACCTGACTTTCCCGATTCTTGCCACTTACAGCTTCAACGACCGTTGGCAAATTGCTGCCGGACCCTACCTTTCGTGGATGATGAAGGGCGAATTTACGGGAAAGGCTTCCGATGGTTACATCCGCGACCAGAACCCTACGGGCACGAAGACCGAAGTAACGATGGCTACCTACGACTTTTCGCACAACTTGCGCCGCTTTCAGTGGGGCTTGCAGGTGGGCGGTGAGTTCAAGGCCTACAAGCACCTCAGCGTCACGGCCAATGTGCAATGGGGCTTGAACGGCATTTTCCCCTCGGATTTCCAGAGCGTCACCTTCGACCTCTTCCCCATTTACGGTACCATCGGCTTCAACTACCTGTTCTAAATGAACAGCGAATGCCACAGAAACACAAATAAACTATTCAGCACATAAGTAGGTGTTCAAAATTATTTTATATAATTCTATCGAAGTATTTTTACTTTGCATTACGTTCTTGCACCGCATTTGTTTGCTCTGTGCTCAGTCACATAGCCCGCTATGCTCCTTTGCACAGAACAAACAACTACGGCACAATAACGCAATTCAAATGTAAAAATAATTTTGAACACCTACTTAACAAACACTATTTGATATGAAGAAATTTTTACTCACGCTTTCGCTTTGCTTCGCGGCCTTCACAGCTATGGCTCAGAAGCAGTACACTGAAAAGATTGTCGTTACGCTCAACGAGGTTTCGTTTCCCGAAGCCACTTCAACTTTGTCAGTAACGACGAACGACAACGGCACGTGCGACTTTGTGCTGCCTAACTTCCTCCTGCCTTCGCCCGAACCCGGAGCCGACCCTATGTATGTAGGTACCATCGACCTCAAGGGTGTAAAGATGGTGAAGGGTGAAAAGGCTGACAAAATCAGCACCGACACGAACATTGAAATTCTGCCGGGCAACATGGAAGGTGTTATGACCGAACAATGGATTGGTCCGATACTTGGCCCTGTGCCCATCAAACTCGACGGTGAACTCACGGACACCGATATGTCGGCCACCATCCACATTGCCATGCCGAAAATGAACATCGTGGTGGTGATTGGCGAACCCATTCAGAGCGGCATTGGCCAGGTGGCTGTGCAGCAGTCGGCCAACAAGGCGGTTTATTCACTCAGCGGTGTGCGCGTAGCCAACGCCTGGAGCAACGCGCTGCCCAAAGGCATCTACATCGTGGGCGGTAAAAAGGTGGTAAAATAAGTTTTTGCTACCCTAAAACTTACATTCTTAAGAGTTAACATCAAGTAAAGGCTGTCGCAGGCATGCTTTTCTGCTTGAGACGGCCCTCTTTATATATATACATTTACAAAAACATTATGAATAAATGGACGCTTCTTGCGCTCGTAGCTACTTCGTTTACGGCGCAGGCTCAGCAACTGACCAATGGAAGTTTCGACACTCCTTGGGAAGAATGCTTCCCTTACATTGGTAAAGATGGTAAACACACAAAGTCAATCGGTACGCAACCTAAAGGATGGACCATTGCCAATGTATACGGCATGAACACACTGGGTGCAACGGTAGTTGCCAAAGACACCTTAGGCCTTGGCACTGACACGATGGCCGTAAAATTAACCAATACGCCCAACTCGCTGTTGAGTTCTCAAATTGTGCCGGGTTACATGGGACTTGGCACCACTTGGAACACCTCAGTCATGGGACAACAGAACGATGGTGGTTCGTTTGGTGGTATTGAATTTACCAACCGCCCCGATGCTGTTGAATTCTATTACCAGCGCATTTGCCCTGAAGCATCGGCCGACATTCCTGCAACGTTTGTGGCTTACCTTTGGAAAGGACAATGGCAGCAGGCTGAAGTACCTATTGACATTGCCGTTTTCGGTGACCCCAAGAAGGAAACCATGATTGACCGCGACCGCAACATCCTGGGTATGCCCACCGACAAAGGCGGTGCTGTTACCAAGAGCGATGATGCACTGCTGATTGCGTCAAGCATTTATCATATCAAGGACGTCAACAAGGAACTCACCAAATTGGTTGTGCCCATTGAATATCATGATTCTACGGCTATTCCTGCCAAAATGAACCTTGTGTTTGCGGCCAACGACTACTTTGATGCTACTACGGTTAAAGCCGGTAACTCATTGGTGGTCGACAGCGTGAAACTGGTTTACTACCACAGCCTCAACAGCCTCACCTACGGTGACAAGGTATATACGCCCAATGCCGAAGGTGTAATCGACCTCAGCGAAGTGGCTTTCGATGCCAACACGCCCATGCAGTTCCATGTAAAGGGTGTAGGTGCTACGGTTGAGAAAGGTACACTGAACGCCGACACGCAAGAAATGACGCTTGAGGTTCGCGGTAACGACTTCGCTGCCAACCCCGAAAGCAAAACCACTTATACGCTCCGCTTCAAGGCCGAAGCTCCCGCTCCTGCACTCGAACTCACGTCGCTCACCATCAGCGGCATGCCTTTCGAAGCACTCGAAGCTGGCAAAACGGCCTACACCCTGCCCTACGTTTACAACCCCGGCATCGTGTTCAAGGGTACGACCAACGAGGGTTACACGGTGAGCGAAAGCGTGTTCGACAACAAGGCTAAGACGCACACGGTTAACGTGGTAGACCCGGCGAAGAATGACACAACCAGCTACGTGTTCAGCTTCACCGATGCTGTGGAAGATGCTGCTGCCGGCAACTACGAGGGTTCACTCAGCGTAGTGCTCACGGCTCAGGACAATAACAGCGTACCTACGGCGCTCAGCAATGCAAATATCCGCATCACCAAGAATGCAAACGGTACAATCAACCTGGCCATCGACGACTTCGCGTTCGGCGGTATGGTTGTGGGCGACATCTTTGTATCGAACGTGCCCATGAAGGACGGCAAAATCGAAAAGACGCGCCGCACCATCCTCATGACCGACTTTGACGAAGCTGGCAACAAGCTCGATTGGAGCATGGGCTGGATGATGGGTGCACTCCCCGTTGAGGTTAGCGCCGATTTGAACACCACCGACAAGCGCACTTCGGCTTCGATCGACATCATCACGGCCGAGAACCCCATGTTGGCCATGATGTTCAAGGGTATCCACGTGGACTTCGTTCCCTTCACCGTAAGTGGTGAAATGAAAGAAAATGGTTTCGGTGGTCGTCAGTACTACGAAAACCTCAAGGTTAAGGGTGCTGTAACGAAAGAAAACTGCAAGTTCCTGCAAATCAACAACCACTATGTGGATGCTGCCAGCAACAACGAGGAACACAACCTGCCGATGAGCTTCCTCGACCTGAGCGAAGCTACGGTGGCTGCCGATGTCACGATGAGCGACATCATGGCGGGTGCTCCGAAGGCTAACAACACGCTGGTTTACTTGCCCGAAGGCAACACCATCGAGGCTGCCAATGCCATTGTTGGTACCAACGCCAAGGAATTGGCACTCAACGATACGCTGACTTTCGTTTCGCCCAAGGCATTTACGGCCGAAGCTGTGAACTACAGCCGCGAATTCGAGGCCGACAGCTACGCTACGCTCTTCTTGCCCTTTGGCACTGAGAAGTTCGACGGCGAGGCATACAAGTTTGTCAAGGCCGACAGCGAAAAGCTTTACTTCGAAACGGCTAAGCAGCTCGAAGCACTCACTCCCTACCTGGTGAAGCCGCTCAGCGCGAAACCTTTTGCCAACGCTGCTGCCGAGGTGGCTGTGGCTGCTAACGACACGGTGGTTAAGGTTACGAACAACGGCATGACGTTTGCCGGTGTGCTCACCGCAGCTGATTCGCTCAATGCCGAAGGCGAAAAGGTGTTTGCCTTGAATGCTGACAATGCCTTTGCACCTGTCAACGACAAGGCTTGTGCTGCTTTCCGTGCCATCATGTTTGGTAACAGCAAGGCCGAGGTGCTTACGCTGGTTATCGACAACAAGGTAACGGGTATTGTCGACGCGTCGCTCGATTTCAACAAGTTGGTCGACGTTTACAACATCGAGGGTAAGTTGATTCGCAGCCGCGTTGCCGCTGCATCTGCGCTCAACGGCCTCGGTTCGGGAATTTACATCATCAACGGTAAGAAGGTGATTAAGTAATTTCTGCGTACGCTATTCAACAATCTATTTGTAATCACTCAAATTTTAATTTAGCGGCTCTTTTCACCCGCCGTCCATCAGTACCCGCATTGCTGCGCTTACTGCCAACGGTTGGTGAAAAGGGCCGCTGTTTTTATTTCTTCTGAATTAAATATGAAACAAAAATTCCTTCTCCTCGCGGCTCTGGCCGGGGGGGGTAATCTGGGCGCACAGGCGCAACAGTTAACTAACAGTACTTTTGACAATGAATGGGTTACATGCTATCCCTATGTAGCCGGCAAGCATGTTACGCGAGCACGTGGAACACAGCCAGATGGCTGGACTATTTCCAATGTGGATGGCATGGGCGGAACCGGTGCCACTGAAGTGGGTAGCGAAGACAATTCTCATACGGGACATGGTAAAGCTGTAAATTTGGTAAACAAAGCCAATCAATATATGAAATCCCAAAAAGTTCCGGCCTATCTTACTTTAGGAACTACTTGGAGTACTTCACATGTAAAGTTTTCTTTCTCCGGAATCAAACCAGAAAAGAACGATGGTGGCACTTTTGGTGGCATAAACTTTATCAACAAACCCGATGCCATTACTTTTGACTATAAAACAAATTCAAGTCAGGCCCAAAAACCTATGGTAATTGCATATTTGTGGTCAGGAAGTTGGTCGCAAGCAAATGTTCCTACAGAAATTAAGATGGGAACACCCGCAACCGAAACTATGGTTGACAGAGACCGTAATATCTTAGGGATGTCTACAGATCAAGGTGGTGCAGTAACTAACAATAATGGAGTAAAAATTGCATCAATGCAACAAGAAATCACGGCCAAAACCAATGATTGGGAAACGGCTACGTTTGATTTCACTTACGATAAGCCCAATGCAACGCCTGAAAAACTTAATATAATCTTCTCTGCCGGTAACTATTTTGCAGATGCTGCACAAGTTGTTGAAGGTTTGACTGTGAGCATTGATAACGTAAAGCTCGTTTATTACCATGAATTACTTTCAGTAAAATACAATGGTTCGAGCTACGCAGTTGGTTCTAACAACGAAGTAGACCTTTCATCGGTAGCTTACGACCCCTCTATCACTCCGGAATTTACGAAAAAGGGTGTTGGTGCTACTATCCAAACCACTTTCGATGAGAACACTCAAACCATGAAGGTTGAGGTATTCGGTAACGATTACAATGCAGCAAGCAATCCTGACAGCAAAACCACTTATACTTTGAAATTTGCTCAGAAGCCTGCACAGTTAAGCAACTTGATCATCAATGGTGCCAATCAACCGACCGAATTGACTGAAGGTAAGGCATACATTACGGTACGCGGTGAATATGACGAAGCACAACTCGTTGCAACATCAACCAATCCTAAGGCAACTATCGAAAAATCTTACGATACTGCCACTCGCATCGCTACTATTACGGTAAATGTAAAAGGTCAACGTCAAGGTACATACTTTGTGAAGTATGCCAAGGAAGCTGAACCTATCGAAAGCAAATTAGTTATTGGCATGGGTGGCTTCTTAGGTAGTCCTGTTCAAGAAGTTGAAATCACTAAGGTACAAAATGGTACAGTTGATTTGCAACTTCTGAATTTCGAAATGTCACTGTTCGGCGTAATCGGTGACATCTTCGTTACAGAAATTCCATACAAAGAGGAAGCAGACGGAACCGTTAAACTTTATAAGAAAATTAACGACCTCAAAATTTTTGGATTGATGGGTGCTGCCATCAGTGGAGAAGGTTTGCCTTTGGAATTAGAAGGACAAATCAACAAGGATAAATCTGTGACTGCTTCTCTTAATATTACATGGAATAATAACCCCATCGTAGTTCGAGTATATCCTACAGCTGCCGCTTCTATTGATGCCACTGGCATTTCAGGTGTAGACCTCTCTATTGTTCGCCAAGGCCTCACCAACCCCAACGCCCTCATCTACGCTGATGCTGACGCAACGGGTGATGCCGCCAACGACATTGTAGGCGGTACTTGCGCCAACCTCACTATAGCCGAGGGCAACGCCTTCCACGCCCTCAAGCCCTTCACCGCTACGCAGGTAAGCTATGACCGTGCGTTTAAGTTCGGTAACGGCTATGTTTCGAGCTTTGTACTTCCCTTTGCCATGAATACGACCTATGTTGACGGCAAGGTTTACAAGTTCAATGCGGTAAATGGCGACAACGTGAACTTTACCGAAGTAACGGGTCAGTTGGAAGCCAATGTGCCCTATCTGATTGTGGCCAACAGCGCGAATCCGTTTAGCACGGCTTTAGCTAATAGAGTGCAAATCGTAGCTACGCCCGAAACGATGAAAGTGACGGCAAGCAATGCGCCGAGCTTTGCACACATCGGTTCGTACAACACGACGAAGGTAACTTCGGACAACATCACTACCTACTACGGCTATACGGGCGGTAACTTCGTCAAGGCCAAAACGGGTACGCTCAACCCCTTCCGCACACTGATTAAGGCTACCGGCACCACTGCCACACAGTTCAGCTTGAAGCTCGACGGCGAAGTGACGGGCATCATCGGTGTGAACACCGAACTCGGCAAGGTGGACGTTTACAACCTTGAAGGTAAATTGGTTCGCAGCCAGGTGGAAGCAGCTACGGCACTGCAAGGCTTGGAGAAGGGCGTTTACGTAATCAATGGTAAAAAAGTAATGAAGTAAGCAAGGTTTTGAAGTGGGCGTTGTTATATAAGGGTGGTGCACGGCGGCTATGCTGACAAAGCCCGCCGCTTGCACAGCCTCAACGCCTGCTTTATGCCGACACGATTCACACATACAATATTTTAATCATTCGACACATCATGAATAAAAAAACATATCAAGCTCCTGCGGCGCAAATCATCGAACTCGAAGCGCAATTACCTTTGGCCGGAAGCATCACCGGAGATACCAGCAAGGCAGAAGTCCAAGACGAAGTAATCTTCGAAAGCATCGATAAAGGCTGGAGCAACGACAGCTGGAGCAGCGACGAGGAGTAATAAACTCCGCACACTCTGCACAATATGTAATCACTCAATCAATACCTTACTCTAAAGCCCCCAACGGTCATTACCGACCGTTTGGGGGCTTTTTCGGTGACTATGGGACTGCATGGGGTGCAGTGGCTTCATTTTTTGAAAAGCAATGGGTGTTTCTCGTCAAATTATCGTAATTTTGCCACATTGGAATCAAACCGATTCACCCAATTTTTTGACTAACAAGTTGCATTATGACTAAACGCTTACTTATTTGCTGCTTCATGCTTTGCCTCACAGCCCTTGGTGCACAGGCACAATCGGCTGTGAAATATGGATACCTTAACTACGATTCGCTGCTCTACGCCATGCCCGAATATGCGACTGCCCAGCGCGACCTGGCAGAACTGCGCAAAAAGTATGAACAGGAGGCGGTGTACAACGAAAAAGAATTTAAACGCCTGTTTGCCGACTTTCTGCAGGGACAGAAGGACTTTCCTCAAAACATTTTGCTGAAACGTCAGCGCGACTTGCAGGATGCCATGGAAAGGGGACTTGCCTTTCGCCGCTCGGCCGATTCGCTGCTGGCTTGCGCCGAACGCGATTTGCTGCGGCCGGTTCACACGATTCTGAACGCGGCTATCCGTGCGGTGGGACTGGAACATGGCTACGAATACATACTGAACACGGCACAGCGGGCCTATCCTTTCATTCACCCCGAAGTGGCGGAGGATGCTACGCCCTTTGTGCGGGCTAAACTGACGGGGGTGGTGCAACCGGTGCCGGCAACGGGAGTGACAAAACGCTCGACTGCGGCGCCTGCCAGCACGACTAAGGCGACAAAGGAGGCTAAATCTGAAACTAAGCCTGCAAAATCTGATTCGCCGCAAACTGCGACGGAACCGGTGATTGAGGCTGACCCGGTGATCGTTGTTGAACCCTAAACTTGCGTTATCATGGAAAAATGTCCTATCGGGGTGTTCGACTCCGGCTACGGCGGACTCACCATTCTGCGCCAAATGCGCCAAATGCTTCCGCAATACGATTACTTGTATTTGGGCGACAATGCGCGCGCGCCGTATGGTTCGCATTCGTTCGAGGTGATTTACCGCTACACGCTTCAGGCGGTGGAGACGCTGTTTGCACAGGGTTGCCGCTTGGTGATATTGGCGTGTAACACGGCTTCGGCCAAGGCTTTGCGTACCATTCAGCAAAACGATTTGGCGCGCATCGATGCTACGCGCCGTGTGTTGGGCGTTATCCGCCCTACGGTGGAGGCTATCGGGTCGCTGACGCAGTCGCGCCATGTGGGCGTGCTGGCTACGGCGGGTACTATCAATTCGGGGTCGTACACCATGGAAATTCGTAAACTCTGGCCCGACATTGAGGTGACGGGGCAGGCTTGCCCGATGTGGGTGCCGCTGGTTGAGAACTTTGAGTTCGATTCGCCGGGGGCTGACTACTTTGTGAAAAAGCGCATCGAGGGCATTTTGCGGCTCGACCCGGCCATCGATACGCTGATTTTGGGCTGTACGCATTATCCGCTGCTGATGAACAAAATTCTGAAATACACGCCGCCGGGGGTGCGACTGGTGCCGCAGGGCGAATATGTAGCGGCTTCGCTGCGCGATTACTTGACGCGACATCCGGAAATGGAGTGTAGGCTGAGCCGTCAGGGCGAATGCCGATACCTGACGACGGAAAGTGCGGAGAAGTTTAACGAAACGGCTATGCTCTTCATGCACGAAAAGGTGGCGGCCGAAAATATTTCATTGGGCTGCTAAGGGGAAATATGGCAAACAGCGCAGGGTGTGAACCGGTCAACGAGAAAATTCGTTTGGCGGATTCACACCCTGCGCTGTTTGGGCTGTTGGGGCTATGGGCAAAGAAGTAGTCTAAACTTTTCTGACGAAGATTTGAATGGGAGATTTATCTCAAAAAAAAAGCCACCGCTGTTCCCTTTGGTAGGGTGCAGCAGTGGCTGTTTTGTTTGAGGCTTCTGTTATTAAGCACTCACGTTGCGAGAGCGCGGATTACTTACGCAGACCGAGAGCCTTAACAAGTGCACGATAACGCGTGATGTCCTTGTTCTTCAGGTAGTTGAGGAGCGCGCGGCGCTTACCTACCATCTTAACGAGTGAGCGTTCAGTCGTATGATCTTTACGGTTAGCCTTCATGTGCTCCGTCAAGTGGGCAATACGGTAAGAAAACAAAGCTACCTGGCTTTCTACTGAACCGGTATCCGAGTTAGACTGTCCGTACTTACCAAAGATCTCTTGCTTCTTTGCAGAATCTAAATACATTGTGTATGAATTTGGAAAAAATGAATGAAAAACTATACTGCAAACCCTAAAGGTTCGACAAACCCAACCTTCGGGCGGCATAGCGGATGCAAAATTACAAAGTTATTTCGATGTAACAAACTGAAACTCAAGTTATTTGGGGCGAATAGTGCCAAAAGTCGGCATTTTTGGTGGAAGTTGCCTGGGTGTAAGGTTAATTCACACCAGAAAGTGGGCTTACTTGAGGTGGATTGTGTAACTTTGTTGTAGCCGGCTGGACGGTGTGTGCCATGTACATGCTGTTGGGCTGTGGCTGCGCCAAGGGGAGCGGCTTTGCGGCTGCCCTGCCGAGGCAATTTTTTACATAACTAACATTTTTATTTCAAACCATGAGTAAAAACATCACTATCCGGTGTAAAAATACGGGACGCTCACACCGCGTGCCCATCGGTTTCACCCTCGAAGAGGTGTACGAAATGCTGGACCTTAATATGCCGCATGGCGCAACGAGTGCTAAGGTGAACAATAAGGTGGAGGGGTTGCACTTCATGTTTTTCAACGACAAAGATGTGGAGTTTCTTGACATTACTTCGCCTTCGGGACTGCGCACGTACACGCGCTCGCTGTTCTTTGTGCTGTACAAGGCGGTGTACGATTTGTATGGCAGCCGAACGCCGCTGCGCATCGATACGCCGGTGTCGAACGGTTACTACTGTCACCTCGACATTGAAGGGGGCGTGACGCCCGATGTGGTGGAGCGTCTGAAAACGCGTATGCAGGAAATCGTGAAGGCAGACTTGCCGTTTCACCGCATCACTTGCCCGACGGAGGAGGCTATTGCGCGCTTCCGTACCGACGGCTTGGAAAGTAAGGCGCAGCTGCTTGAGGGTTTAGGCTCGCTTTACACCACGTACTACACGCTCGACAACGTGGCGGACTACTTCTATGGTTCGCTGCTGATTCAGACGTCGCAACTTTACTTGTTTGACTTGGTGAGCTACGGCGACGGACTGCTGCTGCGCATTCCTGACCCGAAAAACCCGAATGAACTGAAGCCGATGATTGATCAGCCGAAGATGTTTGAGGTGTTTCGCGAACAGCACCGCTGGAACGAAATTCTGGGGGTTACGACGATTGGCGAGTTTAACCATGCGTGCGACTTGGGCTTCACGAACCAGTTGGTGAACGTGAGCGAGGCGCTGCAGGAGAAGAAAATTTCGCGACTGGCTGACCGCATCGCGGCTAACCCGGACTATAAGGTGATTCTGATTGCGGGACCTTCGTCGAGCGGTAAGACGACGTTTTCGAAACGCTTGAGCGTGCAGCTGATTGCTTGCGGACTGAAACCGGTGCCTATTTCGACGGACGATTACTTCGTGGACCGCGAACATACGCCGCGCGACGAAAACGGGGAATACGACTTTGAACATATCGATGCCATGAACATTGACTTGCTGACCGCGCAACTCAATGCCATGGTGCAGGGCGAGGAGGTGGAACCGCCACGCTTTAACTTCGAAACGGGAAAACGGGAACCAAGCGGACGAAAACTGAAACTGGCTCCGAACGATATTCTGATTCTGGAGGGTATTCACGCGCTGAACCCGAAACTGACGGAGGGGGTGCCCGATAAGCATAAGTTTAAAATTTATGCTTCGGCACTGACGACCATCATGCTCGACGACCATAACTACATTCCAACTACCGACAACCGCTTGCTGCGCCGCATTGTGCGCGACCACAAATATCGGGCGCGTTCGGCGCAGGAAACGATTCGCCAATGGCCGTCGGTGCGAAGGGGCGAGGAACGGTGGATTTTCCCATTCCAGGAACAGGCTGACGAAATGGTGAACACGGCTTTGCTCTTTGAACTGGCTGCCTTGCGCGAACAGGCGTTGCCTTTGCTGGAGCAGGTACCTGAAAAGTCGGCCGAATATTCCGAGGCTTACCGCTTGCGCAAATTCCTGACTTATCTCAAACCGATTTCAACGCGTGGCCTTCCGCCAACTTCGCTGCTTCGCGAATTTTTGGGTGGCAGCACGTTTGAGTATTAGAACAATCACAAAGAAAGCATTTTGGACTGATTTTAGACAAAAGAATGTCATGCGTTAAAAAAAACGACGATTAATACGCATTACAAGAAAAAAAGTAATAAATTTGCATCCGATGATTTTATTTACTAATCTTAATTTATTACTACTATGTCAGACGAAATGAATAACATGAACAGCAATTATCAGAACCCGGAAATGCAAAAGGATTCAGCGGGTTGCATGGGACTGGTTGTCTCATTCTTCATACCGATTGTCGGCATCATTTTGTATTTTGTGAAACGAAGCCCTATGTTCGATGCCCGAGGCTATCTTTATGCAGCTGCCGCAGGCTTTGCGCTTACTCTGATTGTGCAAGTTGTATCATCTGTATTGATGTCTTAGTTGCATTGATGCGCCCGGGAAAGGCATTCAATGCGCCCCAAAAAGGCATTCGAAAAAGCATTTATGCATGTTTTTCACCTCGTGAAAATATTTTATCTCACACAAAAAACCTCCGTCACTTCGCTGATACGAAGCGCCGGAGGTTTTTTAGTGAAAGTTTACAGCATTATTTAGCGGGGAAATCGAACTGTTCGAGTTTCAATGCGCCGCATTCTTCGAGCTGGGCTACATACTGGATGAAGTGTGCGGTTTGCTTGTGGGCATCGAGGGCTTCCTGGCTTGCCCATGTTTCGCAAATCATGAACACGTCGGCGCGGGTGCCGCTTTCAAACACGTCGTACGAAACACAGCCTTCTTCCTTTTGCGAAGCGGCTACCAAAGCCAAAGCTGCATCGAGGGCTTCCTCGTAGCGACCTTCCTTGGCTTGGAAAAAACAATTTAATCTGAGCATAAGGTTTATGTAATTAAGCTGCACCGGATGCTTCACCTGCGGTGTAGCCCCGATGCTGCGGTTTGGTTCAGCGTAAGGGGCTTGGACGCTACGGTTGGAAGGGCTGCTGCGATGAGCACATTCCTTAAGTAGACGTTTCCCAAGCAAATGTTTCCCGGTTATGTTCAAGTAGATGTTCCCTAATATTTTTTAGAACATATAAGCTACTTGCACCTGGAAGCTGTTGGCGCGGTAACGCAGCTCGTAGTCGTTGGATTGACCGGCTTCGCCACCAAAGTTTTCGAAGATGTTTTTACCCGTGCGGCTCAAGGCAAAGTTGTAGCCTACACCGATTTCGAGGTGACGGAGCAAACGTACGCCAGCACCGATGTTCCACGTGGTGTTCATGTTGCTGCGATCGAAGTTGGCACCCGAACCGAGGTTGTTCCAACGCATGTTCTGCAGGGCAAAGCCAAACTGCGGACCGGTTGCGATGTAGATGCCGGCAGTTTTGCCCAGACCGATGTTGTAGCGCAGGTTGATGGGAATTTCGATGGTGCGGTACTTCGTAGACTCGCCTTCGATGTCTAAGTCGCGCTCAGAGTATTGAAGGGCTGCGTCAACGCCCAGACCAATCACGGTGCTGAAGTTCATTTTCGGACCTACGTACCAGCCGCATTTGGCGTCGGAGTTCAAACGGTGGGCCGAACCGCCGTCACGGTCGTTACCGCTAAACTGGAGTTTCGTAAGGTTCATACCGGCTACAATACCAAAGTCGAACGATTGAGCCTGTGCAATGCCTAATGCCATGAGCAGTGACACGCAGAACGTCATGATTCTTTTCATAAACATGATGTGTTGTAAATTAGTAATTGAGTGATTAAGTGAACTATT
>Red_p2__coassemble_628_pt1 | contig 20401 bp, 18 predicted proteins | sample Red_p2__metabat2_high_PE_023 | metagenome-assembled genome bin Red_p2
CCTAAAAGAAAGGTGAAGATTGAAGATTGAATTTTGAAGAGATAAATCTCCATATCAAATCTTCGTCAGAAAAGTTTAGACGACTTCAGTATGTAGCCGGTGGTCTGTGCAGTGCTTCGATGACAAAGGTACAAAAAAATCGGATACCCCCTCGTATCCCCCTTCTTCAGCTTTATTCAGATTCTGCCTCACCCTATTTCCTAAATACTTAAAAAACTTAATCAGTGCGGTTATATCAAGGTTTATGTTTAACTTTGCCACGTTTTGATATTTGAGAAAAAGGTCTGATTCTTTTCCTTATTTTTGAAAAAAATGGAAATGATAAGGTCAGAACTCGCAGATATTTTGACACTAACTCCCTACTGTCCTATCAACGAAAACCTTAAGTCCTGCGGACAGGGTAGGGACGTTCGTTTTGTATTTCCCATCTATGAATAAAATATTTACCATTTACTGAAAATGATACAAAAACACCTTCTATTAACCGCCTTTATGGCGCTTACCTGCAGTGCAGCTTGGGCCGATGGAACTGATGTATTCCCGGTGAAGGGAAAAACCTATACCATCAATCGGAATGGCAATGCCAACTCTTATATCCACGAAAAAGGAAACCTGCTGCATGCCGCTCCCAGCACCAACACGCAAAAGCAATACTGGACCTTTGTACCCACTGATAAACCCAACTGCTACTACATTCAGAATGTGACGAGCAAAAAGTATATGCAGTCGACGCATGTGGGCGAAAATACACAGGTGAAAACGGGCAATGCCCCCGTTGAATACAAGGTGATGAAAGGTGAAAACGGGGCGCCGGCCAATTACTATTATATGTGCAGCACCGACCAAACGGTAAGTAATGCACAAGACGGTACCTTAGGCCTGAATTATCAGGAAGGAACAGGTAAGGTCGTGGCTTATCACATACGCTATAATCGCGGCAATTCCTATTGGGGCATCAAAGAAACGGAATACGACTATATCTCCCCGACCGTGAATGAACCCACCCCCCTGGCCAAACGATTGGGCATTTACAGTTTGCCTTGCGGAAGCACCGGAACGGCCTACTTGAAAGCCTGCCATGTTACGGGCGAAGGCGTTACGGATGAACTGCACTATGCAGCCAAACAAAAGCCGGCCGACTACTTTGTGCTGGTGCGCAAGGATTCAATCGGCGTTGAACCCGGTAAGACCTTCAAACTTGAATATGATGCTGCCGGTATCGACGAACACCACGCCGTGAGCGTTTACTTCGACTGGAACGCCGATGGTGTGTTCGAAACCCAACACGACTTCTATGCCGAGGCTGCAGGCGCTCAGGAATTTACCGTGCCTGCCGAAACGAAACCCGGAAAAATCAGAATGCGTGTGCGCCTTACCGACAATGAACTCGAAGGTGCTGAAGAAGACGTGCACGGACAGATTTACGACTTCATGATGTATGTGACCCCCAAAAAGGTGGAGGGCATTGACGATGTGACCCTTGCGGGCAAAGCCGAACGACAAACTCCTCCATACAACCTCGAAGGCAAGCGCATCAAAATTGAAAATCACAAGGGCGTTTACATTCAGAACGGTCGCAAGTTTATCAAATAACATACATTGCGGAAAATGCACAAAGGCAAATGCGCCGAGGGCTTTTACCTCAGAAACTGTTTGAAAAATTAAAACAACTTCAAAAAAAGCCGGACATTGCCAGCATTCTCCTTTTCATTAAAAAGCTATATCTATATCAATGACACATACACAATTACTGCTTCTTGGCGCAACCGCCTTCTGTGCTTCAACCGCCGTTGCACAGCAAACTGACAAACCCAACATCATTTTCATCCTTTGCGATGACATGGGTTATGGCGACCTTGGCTGCTACGGACAGCCCTACATCTCAACCCCCAACCTCGACAACATGGCCGCCGAAGGTATGCGTTTTACGCAGGCCTATTCAGGTAGCCCCGTGAGTGCCCCCTCGCGTGCCACACTGATGACCGGACAGCACACCGGACATACCCACGTGCGCGGCAACAAAGAGTATTGGCGCGGACGTCCGAACGTGAAATACGGGGTGTCGCAGGACCCCGACCGAGTAGGCCAGGAACCCTACGATGCCGACCACGTGATTCTGCCCGAAATCATGAAAGCCAATGGCTACACCACGGGTATGTTTGGTAAATGGGCCGGTGGCTATGAAGGCTCGCACTCTACGCCCGACAAACGCGGCATCGATGAATACTTTGGCTACATCTGCCAATACATGGCGCACAGCTATTATCCCAACTTCCTGAATCGTTACAGCAAGAGCAAGGGCGACAAAGAGGTTATACGCATTGAATTGACCGAAAATACGAAGTATGGCATGGGAGCACAGGATGCAAACTATGCCAAGCGTAAGCAGTATTCGGGCGACATGATTCATCAGGAAGCTATGGAGTGGCTTGACAAGCAAACCGGCGATAAACCCTTCTACGGACTCTTTACCTACACCTTGCCCCATGCCGAACTTTATCAGCCGAACGATTCAATTCTGCAGGCATACGTTGGCCGCTTCTGTAACGACAAAACCTTTGGCGGAACCGACCGTTACCATGCCACCGTCAACACCCATGCCCAGTTTGCAGCCATGATTACGCGCCTCGATGCATACGTGGGCGAAATTCTGGCCAAACTCAAAGAAAAAGGTTTGGACGAGAATACGCTGGTTATCTTCTCATCGGACAACGGCCCCCACGAGGAAGGTGGTGCCGACCCTGATTTCTTCGGCCGCGATGGCAAGTTGCAGGGTAAAAAGCGTTCGTGTCACGAAGGCGGTATCCGCGTGCCCTTTATTGTGCGCTGGCCGGGTAAAGTACCTGCCGGAACAGTCAACGATCATCAGCTTGCTTTCTACGATGTGATGCCTACGTTCTGCGACTTGATTGGTCAGGAAAACTATGCTGAAGAGTTCAAGAGCAAAACCAACCCCAACGATTGCTTCGACGGCATTTCGTTTGCACCCACGCTCTTGGGCAACGACGACAAACAGCAGAAGCACGACTTCCTTTACTGGGAATTCCACGAAACCAACCAGATGGGCTTGCGCATGGGCGACTGGAAACTCTATGTGGAGCGCGGTAACTGCAAACTCTTTAATCTGGCAACCGATGTTCACGAGGATCACAACGTGGCAGCACAGCATCCCGACATCGTCAACAAGATGAAGAAGATTATTCGCGAACAGCACACCACTCCCGATGTGCCTGAGTTCAAGAATGTGACGCTACCTCAGTAAGTCAGTAACAGCATTCGCACTTTTGCTTTCGTTGCAAAATACAATATCACCTGCGCCCAACCGCTAAGTTGAGCGTAGGGCAAAAAAACAGACGGAATGATTTCTCAGGTCATTCCGTCTGTTTCGTTTTAAAAGTAAAAATGAAGTTTGATTGTGGAAATAATCATTCCACATCCAGCGGAGCCTTCAGAATGCGTCCCATTGTCAGGCCAAAGCGAAGAGCCGCCTTGCGCAGTTCGTCGGCAAAGACATACGCAATACTACCCACAAAGTGCACCGGCAAGTCGGGACGCTCATACTGCAAAATGTTGCGCTCAAAAAAACGGGCAAATTCATCCGCTAAAAGCGCCTGAATGGCCGGGTGCTCCCGGTGCGCTGCCAGGAAAGGCGCAAACGAAGCCAGAAAGCGGTTGGCCATCGGTTCGCGGTAAACACGCTGAATAATAGCGTCGGCGCTGAGGCCGTAACGCTTTTCAAAAGCCAAACATACATCCTGCGGCAACTGGCGTTTCAGTACATCGCCCAACAGTCTGCGTCCCAGCACCGCACCGCTGCCTTCGTCGCCCAATATGTAGCCCAACGGCGAAACATTTGCCACCAGTTTGCCACCCACATACAGTCCGCTGTTGCTCCCCGTACCCAGAATGCAGGCAATACCATCGTCTGTTCCGCAAAGAGCCCGTGCCGCGCCCAAAAGGTCCGAGCCCACGGTGATGCGTTCGGCCTGCGGCCAAACCGAGCGCAGTGCCCGTTCCATTGTTTCGCATCCTTTGCCCCGGCATCCGGCACCATAGAAGCAAATGTGTGAAACACCTTCAAAGCGTTCGTCCGTCAGCAATTCATGGCGCAGAATGGTCTCGATTTCCGTTTGGCCAATCATAAAAGGGTTCATACCCTGCGTGGTGCAACGGGCAATTACCACATTGCCACTTTGCAGCAGCCAGTCGGTTTTCGTACTGCCGCTGTCAGCTGTCAGCAGTAGTGGAGTATAGGAAGAGGAATTCATGATAAGACAGAAAGTTAAAACAGATATAAACTAAATTAAGGACATCTACTGGCGGCAAAATGAATGCCACGTTGGTAAGCAATCAAGAGCACAGTATGCAGCCTGCATTCCCCAAAAAACATGCAAAAGTAATTCAGGAAACCATGCAAAAGTAATGATAAGCTGCGGAATGTGTGCCATCAGTAGGCGGGAAACTGCCAAATGCAGCACAGCAACGCTCAGCTTACTCACGGGTGAAAACAGCTTGCCACCAGCCGAAACCACAGAAAATGGTTGCGGAATCTACTTATTGTAAAAAAAGCGCACAATGCTTTCGTTTTTTTTGTAACTTCGCGCTGAAAAAGACTATTTCCCAGACATCAACTTATGTATCATATCTTTCGTACGCTTATTATTTCCACATTGCTTTTATCCGGCGCCGGAGCGCAGCCTGCAGCAGCCCAACTGACCGATCGCACGCTGCGTATCGATTATCAGTTTAGCGGCAACAAGCAACAGCAGCACATAGCCGTGTCCGAATTGCTTAGCAACAAAGGTTGGGCCGGACGCACCGTGCATCTCGACAGTCTGCCCCTGAAGGGTAACGGCGACATCACGCTTACCGACAAACGAACCGGACGTACGCTTTACAAACAGTCGTTTTCCACCCTGTTCCAAGAGTGGCTCACCACCGAAGAAGCAACCCGTCTGAGTCGTTCGTTTGAAAACACCTTCCTGCTGCCCATGCCCGTCGATACCGCCGAGGTTACAGTGCAACTCTACGATTTTAAACATCGCGTCATGACCTCGTTGCGCCATGAAGTAGTGCCCAGCGATATATTGATTCGTAATCTCGACAGTCACCCCGTAGCCCCTCACCGCTATTTGCATCGCAGTGGCACACCCGCCGAAAAAATAGATGTGGCCATCGTGGCAGAAGGTTATACCGCCGAACAGGCCGACAGTTTTTACGCCGATGCCCAAAAGGCAGTCGACGCTTTGCTGCAGCACGAACCTTTCAATCGCTATGCCGACCGTTTTAACTTTGTAGCCGTAGCCCTTCCTTCGGCCGATACCGATGTGAGTATCCCCCAGGAAGGCAAATGGCGCAACACCGCCTTAGGCTCGAACTTCTCGACCTTTTATTCCGACCGCTACCTCACCACGCTCAACCAGTTCTCGCTGCACAATCAGTTGGCCGGCATTCCCTACGAACACATTATCATTCTGGCCAACACCTATACTTACGGCGGCGGTGGCATATACAATGCTTACACACTGACTACAACGCACCATGCCGATTTCCGTCCTGTTGTGGTGCATGAGTTTGGTCATAGTTTTGCCGGACTGGCCGATGAGTATTATTACGACGACCAATACGAAAACTATTACGCGTCCGACGTTGAACCCTGGGAACAAAACCTCACCACTTTGAAGCATTTTGACCAAAAGTGGCAGGATATGCTCCCGCCTCGCACCGCCATACCCACACCGCCCGATGCCCGACACATGGATCGTATTGGCGTGTACGAAGGCGGCGGCTACATGTCGAAAGGCGTGTATCGCGCTTATCAGGACTGTCGTATGAAAACCAATTCGTGCAAGGCATTCTGTCGCGTTTGTCAGCGCGCCATCGAACGGCTCATCCGGTTCTACACCGAGCCTTAGAAACTGTTTGAGGGGACAGAAAAAATATATCCCCAGTCTCAAAACATCTACATAGCAAATATATTACATGGCCATACAAAAAACAACAACCACACCGGCCCGCCGACGCAATCAAGGCACCACGCCCGCCTCTCAAAGTTTTTGGAGTCGACTGCGAAGCGGCGAAGTGTGGCGCAATGTCAAAGCCTATTTTAAAACCGACTATGCGCGGTTTTGCATCGGCATCTGTACGCTGGCTGTCAGCATTTACATGTTGCTTTGTTTCGTGTCGAACCTCTTTACCGGACCGGCCGATCAGGGTGGCGTGCAAAGTTGCAACCTCGAACATGCAGCCAATTACGGCGGCGTGTTGGGAGCCTACGTTTCGTACTATTTTATGGACGGTTGCTTCGGCATCACCTCCATTTTTATTCCCCTTTTCACCCTGTTGGTGGGCGTAAAGCTCATGGGAGCCTATCGGGTGCGCCTTTGGAAATGGTTTCTCAACTTTTCCATTCTGATGATTTGGGGTTCCTTACTTTTCAGCCTGATCACTTCCAGCTTACCCGACGAAATCGTTGAAAACTTCAGTTTCCGTCTGGGGGGAAGCCACGGCGAAGAGCTGAACAGTTATCTCTCCACCACGCTGGGCACCACGGGAGCCTGGATGCTTGTGTTCTTTACAGCCATCCTTTACTTCCTTTACATCACGGGCGAAACTATCAATGTGGTGCGTCGCCTGATGCACCCGCAGGACTTCATTAAGCGCAGTCCGAAGCAAAAAGCCGACGACACCGACACCACGCCAACCCCCATGGCCGACGACGATGAAGCACTTTCAGACGATTCCGATGTTGAGCCGGCTGAGGTGGAAACGATGCCCGTCTACGAAGAAGCACCCTCTGCCCAGCCCTTGGTGCTGAGCTACGATGATACATTCTCGACCGATAAATCCTCCGCTGCCCAAGAAGCAAACAGCGGCAAAAACGAAAAGGCCTGCTCGTTAGAGTTCAATGACTTGGAAACCGCCACCGCGGCCGATAATCGTGCTAGCGCTTTGAATCATTCGTCGTCTGCCTCACGTCACAATCGCCTTCTGAACAGCGAGCAAACCGAAATTTCCATTGAGGCAACGGTCGATAACCCGGTAGCCGGTACCAAAACCGTAGAGGAAGTGCGCAACATGGAACCCTACGATCCCCGTAAAAGTCTGGAGTATTACAAGTACCCCGTGCTTTCACTCTTGAAGCATTACGACGACAACGGACCCGCTATCGACATGGCCGAGCAGAACGCCAACAAAGATCGCATTATCAACGTGTTGCGAAACTTTGGCGTTGAAATTTCCAGCATCAAGGCCACCATTGGTCCCACCATCACCCTCTACGAAGTGACCCCGGCACCCGGTGTGCGTATCAACCGCATCCGCAACCTCGAGGACGACATTGCCCTTTCGCTTTCAGCCCTGGGCATCCGCATCATCGCCCCCATTCCCGGCAAGGGCACCATCGGTATTGAAGTGCCCAATAAGAATCCGCGCATCGTGTCGATGGAAAGTATTATCAACACCAAGAAGTTCCAGGAATCCACCTTCGAATTACCCATCGCACTGGGTAAAACCATTACCAACGAAGTGTTCATGGTCGATTTGGCCAAGATGCCCCACCTCCTTGTAGCCGGTGCCACCGGTCAGGGTAAATCGGTTGGTTTGAATGCCATCATCACTTCGCTGCTTTACAAAAAGCACCCTTCGGAATTGAAGTTCGTGATGGTCGACCCCAAGAAAGTGGAATTCTCCATTTACACCTCCATCGAGAAGCATTTCCTGGCCAAGATTCCCGACGACAATGCCGACCCCATCATCACCGATGTCACCAAAGTTGTGCAAACGCTCAAGAGTCTTTGCCAACTGATGGACCACCGCTACGACTTGCTGAAGAAAGCCAAAGTGCGCAACATCAAGGAATACAATGCCAAGTTCAAGTCGCGTCAGCTCAATCCCGAAAACGGACATGAGTTCATGCCCTATATCGTAGTGATTATCGACGAGTTTGGCGACCTTATCATGACAGCCGGCAAGGAAGTGGAATTGCCCATTGCCCGTATTGCCCAGTTGGCCCGTGCCGTGGGCATGCACATGGTCATTGCCACCCAGCGTCCCACCACCAACATCATCACGGGTACCATCAAGGCAAACTTCCCCGCCCGTATGGCATTTAAGGTCATGTCGCAAATCGATAGTCGCACCATTCTCGACCAGAGCGGAGCCAATCAGCTCGTAGGTAAGGGCGACATGCTCTTCCTTGCGGCCAACACCCCTGTGCGTGTGCAGTGTGCCTTTGTCGACACCCCCGAGGTTGAGAAAATCAACGACTTCATCAGCAAGCAGCAAGGTTTTATTTCAGCCTTCGAATTGCCCGAACCCGAAATGGACGGCGAGGGTGGAGGAGGAGCAGCCGATTTGGACACCAACCAGCTCGACCCCCTGTTCGACGAAGCGGCCCGCCTCATAGTCATTCACCAGCAAGGTTCCACTTCGCTCATCCAACGCAAGTTCTCCATTGGTTTCAACCGTGCCGGACGATTGATGGACCAGCTCGAACGAGCCGGCATAGTCGGCCCCACGCGAGGTTCCAAACCCCGCGAAGTGCTCATTGCCGACGAAATAGAACTCGATTCCCGTCTGGAAGCCCTGCACAGATAGTCGGGTTTTCAGCAAAGGAATACACCGTAATTCCCAATGAATAGCCATGCAGCGTAAAAAGTTTACAGCTTTTTGCGCTGCATTTTGCGTATTCCCCTTTTATAGTAGAAAAAAGAAAGCGAATGTGTGGTCAGTTGGGTAAAAAAAAGTATATTTGCTCCATCATTGTAGTTGCCCGAAACAGGAACAGTATTCCGCTTTCCCGGGCACCCCATTGTGGTGCTGCGATTCTCCGGGCATTTTAAAACAAAGCATGTCATGAATTTAAAAAAAATATACCTCACTCTTTTTGCCGCCTGTGCCATGAGCGTAGCTGGTATAGCGCAAACAGCCCATCAGGTGTTAGACCAAACCGCCAGCAAACTCAAAGCCAGCGGAGGTATTGAAGCTCAGTTCGAAGCCACCCAGTTCGTCGGTGTAACGGAAAACGGAACTGTGGGCGGACAAATTTGTGTGCAGGGCAATCGCTTCAAACTCACTTCGCCCAGCATCACCACCTGGTTCGACGGACGCACGCAGTGGACCCTGCTCACCGGCAGCGACGAAGTGAACGTGAGTACGCCCACCGATGCTGAAATTCAGCAAATGAATCCTTACACTTTTATCAATCTGTATAAAAAAGGCTACAACCTTAAACTCGCCGGCACCACCTATCATGGCAAGGCCTGCCACGAAGTGCGCCTGGTGGCTCAAAACAAACAAAGCAACATTCAGCTGCTCATAGCCGTGATTGATAAAAAAACGTCGTTGCCTTATTCCATCCGTGTCAAGAACAATCGCGGCGAATGGTCAAGAATACGCATCAACAGCCTCAAGACCCATCGCAAGTGGCCCGACGCCACGTTTAAGTTCAACGAAAAACAGCATCCCGGCATCGAAGTCATCGATCTTCGTTAAGCCTTCTGCAGGGATTCGCCCTCCGAAACAGTACTCATGTACTTGGAGTATTCACTGAACAACATACTGATAGAATAATTACTGAACAATAATAAACGCACATATAACTTATGATTTCTTGTTTGATACTCGGTTCCGGCCCTGCCGGCTATACGGCAGCTATCTATGCCGGACGTTCTGGTTTGCAACCCGTTATTTACGAAGGACTCCAGCCCGGAGGCCAGCTCACCATTACCACTGAAATTGAAAATTACCCCGGTTTCCCCGAAGGTATTGATGCCAATGAAATGATGGACGACATGCGCAAGCAAGCCCTTCGTTTCGGTACCGAAATTCGTCCGGCTTCAGCCGTGAAGGTCGATCTTTCGCAAGCCCCTTACAAGGTTTGGTTCGACGACGACACGATGGAAGAATGTCAAACGCTCATCATCGCCACCGGCGCATCAGCCAAATATTTAGGTTTGGCCGATGAAAAGAAATACCAAGGCATGGGTGTGAGCGCCTGCGCCACTTGCGACGGATTCTTCTATCGCAAAAAAGTCGTAGCCGTAGTAGGTGGTGGTGACACCGCCTGCGAGGAAGCCACCTATTTGGCAGGCCTGGCACAGAAGGTATACCTCATTGTGCGCAAGCCCTTCCTCCGTGCTTCGAAAGCCATGCAAGACCGCGTGATGGAAAATCCCAAAATCGAAGTACTTTTCGAAACCAACACCCTCGGCCTCTATGGCGAAGGCGGTGTGGAAGGTGCCCACCTCGTTCACCGCTTGGGCGAAGCCGACGAGCGTCGTTACGATTTGCCCATCGATGGTTTCTTCCTCGCCATCGGTCACAAGCCCAACAGCGACCTCTTCACTCCCTGGGTGAAAACCGACGAAATCGGCTACATCATTACCGAAGGCGCAAGCCCCCGTACCGGTGTGCCCGGCGTATTTGCAGCAGGCGACGTTGCCGATCCCCACTACCGTCAGGCCATTACGGCTGCCGCCAGTGGTTGCAAAGCCGCTATCGAAGCCGAACGCTATCTGAAGTCGCTTTAAGTCCCATTACAAGGTATTTTGCAAGACCTGCGTCCCTTTCCGGACCTAGGTTTTGCAAAGTGCTTTTGTCCCTATGGTAACGGGTCAGTTGGATAGTCAGTAAGGATTATGCCGACAAAATCGTGCTGGTTTCAGACAGGCCTACCTGTCTTACTTTCTGTTGTAACAAAATGTCAAAGAACGCTGAATAAATAACGATGGATAATTAAGGAATCTGTTGTTTTTTCATCTGTTTGCAGGTGCAAAGTTACAATGCAAAATTCCGAAATCCAATTTTTTTCGGATTCTGATATCGCAGGTCGTAAAAAATCATGACATCAATTTTCTCCGCATACCCTTTGTTAAAAGGCATTTCAAGGCATGTTCCTTCGGCGCAAAAAAAATGAAATAGGGATATTGTGTTGCACGCGAAGCGAGTAGGGCATACGAGACTCATTCTGCGTATCAGTTCCCCCGACCTCGTTCGCTGTCTAATCATGCCTGCCCAACCTTCAGCTGAACCCCGTAATCCAACTCCTATTATATGGAAACTCATCCGCTTCAACCCTTTTTGCCCCCCACGGCGCGTATACTCATGCTGGGCAGTTTTCCGCCGCCCGTCAAACGGTGGTCGATGCAGTTCTTCTACCCCAACATGCAAAACGACATGTGGCGCATTTTCGGCCATCTTTATTTTGCCGACCGCGACCACTTTGTCGACACCGCCCAACGCAAATTCCGCCAGCCCCAAATCGAAGCATTTCTGCGCCATATAGGCATCGCCCTCTACGACACCGCCACCGCAGTCAACCGTTTGCAAGACAATGCCTCCGACAAATTTCTTGAAGTTGTTCAGGAAACCGACGTGTCGGCCCTCTTGCGCCAGTTGCCCCAATGCCGGGCAGTAGTCACCACCGGACAGAAAGCCACCACAACGCTCTGTCAGCATTTCGGCCTGAGCGAACCACCCGTAGGCGGATGGGTCGACTTCACTTTCGACCAACGCCCCATGCGCCTGTATCGCATGCCCAGCAGCAGCCGCGCCTATCCCCTGGCACTCGAGCGCAAAGCCGAAGCCTACGGTCAGATGCTGCAAGCCGAAGGCCTGTGGCCGGATTCCGCTCAGCAAACAAGCCAAACGGCAGAATGATTTTTATTGAACCACGCTAACAACAAACACATTAACTAACTTTGGTTATGAATAAGAATATTCGTTTAGATGTTACCAAGGCCGCACAATTTTTGTCGGCCGATGCTTTGAAAGCATTCGAACCCCGTGTTAAAGCCGCTCAAAAGGCTTTGGAAGAAGGCACTTGCCCCGGCAATGATTTCCTCGGCTGGTTGCACCTTGCTTCAAGCATTACCCCCGAACACCTTGCCGACCTCAAGGAAACAGCCCGCGTACTCCGCGAAAACTGCGACACCATTGTCGTAGCCGGTATTGGCGGTAGCTACCTCGGTGCCCGTTCGGTTATCGAAGCCCTCAGCAACAGCTTCGAATGGCTCACCAACGACGGCAAGAACCCCGTAATGCTCTATGCCGGCAACAACATTGGCGAGGACTATCTCTACGAACTCACCGAATACCTCAAAGGCCGTAAGTTCGGTATCATCAATATTTCAAAGAGCGGCACCACCACCGAAACCGCTTTGGCCTTCCGTTTGCTCCGCAAGCAGTGCGAAGAGCAGCGCGGCGTTGAAATGGCTCGCAAGGTCATCGTAGCCGTAACCGACGCTGTGAAGGGTGCAGCCCGCATCACCGCCAACACCGAAGGTTACAAAAGCTTCATCATCCCCGATAACGTAGGTGGACGTTTCTCAGTGCTCACCCCCGTAGGTCTGCTCCCCATTGCCTGTGCTGGTTTCGATATTGAAGCCCTCGTGAAGGGTGCAGCCGATATGGAAAAACTCACCGCCCCCGAAGTACCTTTCGATCAGAACCCTGCCGAACAGTACGCCGCAGTGCGCAACGCACTCTACGAAACCGGTAAGAAAATCGAAATCCTCGTAAACTTCCAGCCCAAACTTCACTACATGAACGAATGGTGGAAGCAGCTTTATGGCGAGAGCGAAGGCAAGGATCTCAAGGGCATCTTCCCCGCAGCAGTTGACTTCACCACCGACCTCCACTCAATGGGTCAGTGGATTCAGCAGGGCGAACGCACGGTATTCGAAACCGTCATCTCGGTTGAAAACGCTGAACACAAAGTACTCTTCCCCCACGACGACGAAAACCTCGACGGACTCAACTTCCTCGAAGGCAAGCGCGTTGACGAAGTGAACAAGATGGCAGAGTTGGGTACCCAGCTGGCCCACGTTGATGGCGGCGTGCCCAACATGCGCGTTTGCGTCGACCGTCTTGATGAATACCAGCTCGGTCAGCTCATCTATTTCTTCGAGCGTGCCTGCGGTATCAGCGGTTTGTTGCTCGAAGTAAACCCCTTCAACCAACCCGGTGTTGAGGCTTACAAGAAGAACATGTTTGCCCTCCTTGGCAAGCCCGGCTATGAAGCCGAATCAGAAGCCATCAAGGCCCGTCTGTAATAAATAAGGAGCCCCCTCAAGTAAGTGCCTGGCAAAGTCCAGACACCCGCTTCATATCATCCGGGGTATAAGTTTGCCAGAGAAACCTCACAGGTTCTCGCCCGTAAACTTATACCCCGTTTTCAGGTATGCCCACTCTAATCCGAAAGAAATCATGCAAGCAGTCAATTTATATTTGAAAAAACAAGGCTTCAGCACCTTCACCCCCAAGGCCGTATTGTTCGACATGGACGGCGTACTCTTCGACTCCATGCCCAACCATGCCCGCTCCTGGGCCAAAGTCTGCACCGAGTTCGGACTCAACATGACCGAGCAGGAAGCCTATATGCACGAAGGACGAACCGGCAATGCCACCATCAACATCCTCACCCAGCGTTATTGGAACCGCGATGCCACGCCCGATGAAGTGCAACGCATTTACGAAGAAAAGTGCCGCCTGTTCAATGCCTGTCCCGAAGCCCCCAAGATGCCCGGAGCCCACGAAGTGCTGCAAAAGGTAAAAGCTGCCGGACTCACCATTGTTGTAGTAACCGGCAGCGGACAGAAGTCGCTTCTTGATCGCCTCGAACACAATTACCCCGGCTACTTCAGTCCCGACCTCATCGTATCGAGCAAAGACGTGAAGCACGGCAAACCCAACCCCGAACCCTACCTCATGGGATTGGCCAAGGTCGGCATCAAGCCCAACGAAGCCATTGTGGTTGAAAATGCCCCCTTAGGCGTTCGTGCCGCCGTAGCCGCCCAAATCTTCACCATAGCCGTCAACACCGGCCCCCTGCCCGAAAGCGCCCTGCTCAACGAAGGCGCCAACATGCTCTTCCCCTCCATGCAAGCCCTCGCCGACAGTAATTGCTTCTTTTAGCTAACGATATTTCCCAATGTTATACAATAATCGGCAATGCTATGATATTATAGGAGCAGCCATGCAAGTCTACAACACCCTTGGTTATGGTTTTCTTGAAGCAGTTTACCAAGAGGCGTTATCTATAGAATTCAGTAGGCGAGGCATACCGTTCTCTTCACAGCAAAAATTGCGAATATATTACGCAGGCATAGAATTGCAACAAACATTTAAGCCAGACTTTATCTGTTTCGATCAGATAATACTTGAAATAAAGGCTGTATCTGCATTAGCTAATCCTCATCGGGCTCAATTGTTGAATTATCTTCGATCTACAGGTTACAAATTAGGATTATTGATAAACTTTGGTAATCCTAAGCAGTTAGAGTTTGAACGTAAAATATTCTGACAATGTGTACTTCGTGTTAAAAAACCATACCCGGGTTTTTGACGGCTTATATATTTAATGCCTATCTTCCTCCCCAACCCTCTTTTATTTTTAACACGAATCTCCACGAATCTTTTTTCGTTGATGTTTTACAATTCCACGACTCTTACGCTTGCTTGCGCAAAGTTGCGAATCACCCCCAATGCGTTCCGTTATTCTCCGCATTCGTGCAATTCGTAGCCTTGCGTGAGCAAGCGTAAGATTTGTGTATATTTCCATATCATGGGTTCAAGAAAATATTCGTGTGATTCGTGTTAAAAAAAAACACACCCGGTTTTTGACGGCTTATGTATAATGCCAATCTCCCTCTCCAACCCTCTTTTATTTTTAACACGAATCTCCACAAATTCGTTCCGTTATCCTCCGCATTCGTGCAATTCGTAGCCTTGCGTGAGCAAGCGTAAGATTTGTGTATATTTCCATATCATGGGTTCAAGAAAATATTCGTGTGATTCGTGTTAAAAAAACACACCCGTTTTTTGACGGCTTATATATAATGCCAATCTTCCTCCCCAATTATCATCTATTTTTCACCACGAATCTTTTTTTTCTGTGGTATGAAATCAAGGCTATATATTTGATTTCGCATAATCAAGGCAAATACTTTGATTGGGTCAAGGAAAGGTATTATCTTTGCATCAGTAATCATCAAATTATAAGTCTATGATAAAAGGCGTCATTACGGGAGATTTGGTAAACTCCACCCATATAGCTGCTGAATGGAGACAGACAGTGGTAGATGCGTTACATGTATGCGTTGAAGAATCCATTCCGCTCACCCCGGTAAAGTTCGAGATGTATCGGGGAGACAGTTTTCAAGTGGTTGTTGACAAACCTGAATATGCATTAGCCATAGCCATTGCGCTGCGAGCAAAACTGAAAGCCGAAACCCCAGACCAACAGAAACTGTGGGATGCAAGACTGGCCGTTGGTATAGGCGAGATATCTTTTGAAAGCGACAATATCGTAACCAGCGATGGAGAAGCGTTCAGACTGTCAGGTCATGCATTTGACCATATAGGAAAAAAAAGGCTGAGCATATCAACGCCATGGCCTGATTTTAATACCGACATCGAACTTGTCACCCGTTTTGCAGACGACCTGATTACGTCATGGACAGCCAAACAGGCAAGGGTTGTTTATCAATCAATGCTTTTCCCAAAACTTCAAAAGGATTTGGCAGAAGAATTAGATATGACAAGGCAAAACTTTAACTATCACTGGAGCTCAGCCAGAGGACAGCTAATCTTGGACTACGTGGCCTATTTTCAATCGTTAATCACAAAATACAGCAGGCTGTAAGATGGACACACTCATTATATTACTAAAGTTGCTCTGTGCTCATCTGTGTTCAGATTTCATACTGCAGACCGATAGCATCAATAGCGGAAAACGCGAACCTGGCTTCAAAGGCATTGCTTATTTGCTGCTTCACAGTATTACCCATGCAATTACCGCCTATTTGTTCGTAGCAGATTGGTCATGCTGGCTCATCCCTGTCATCATATTCATTAGCCATTTCATCATAGATTGGGCCAAGTGCAAGTACTGTCAGAACTCACTCTCAACATTTCTGGCAGACCAGTTTATGCATATCGCAGTTATTGTAGCCTTATGGTTCTCATTGTATGGCGCAGGCCTAGAAATCTCATACCTTAACGCCTTTTGTTCCGCAAAGGTGTGGTTGGTATTCACGGCATACTTGTTAATGCTCAGACCCTCGTCAATCCTTTTGGGCTTGTTTCTCCAGCAATGGACGCCCCCCTCATCTAACGCCCAGAGTCTGCCAAAGGCAGGACAATGGATTGGCTATATAGAAAGAATCTTGATACTAACCTTTGTCCTTGTGGGTAGTTTAGAAGGCGTAGGTTTCTTGTTAGCAGCAAAGTCCGTCTTCCGTTTTGGCGAGTTGAACAAAGCCAAGGAAATCCGGACAACAGAATATGTCCTGATAGGCACATTTGCAAGTTTTACAATCGCCATTCTTATAGGCATAGCCGTGAAATACATATCATCTCCGCTCTCACCAGTCATCTTCTGTTTTTAACACGAATCTCCACGTTGGTAGTGTCAATGGCACGAATGCGTACCGTCATCCCATCTACCTTCGTGCAATTCGTGTTAAAAGAACAACGTCCGATTTCTGAGTGATTATCGTAAAATCTGGTGCTACATTCTTACATAAGGAATTCAGGTAACATCAACACTTCCTTTTCTGTAGTAACTATTGATACTATCTGTCTGTCAGTAAGTATGCAAGGCAGTAGTTGCATTTCTTGAGCATTCAGAATCACTGCCTTTTCATTCAATACACTTTGGGTATTTTTCTCCCAATCATATATAGTAAACATTCCTTTGCGGAATATTTCAGAGCCATTCTTGTTGTTTGTCAGGTTTAAGCCTTTCTTGTCAAGCCTTACAGACCAGTCAGAACCATGTTTTTTGAAGGTATATGTAGTACCATAACTAACAGTTTCTTTTCCTATCAGTCTACCAACAAGAATATCTACATTCGTATATGGATTGCGTTTATAAATCGGTTCATCAGTTTTTGAGTCACTTTCCGTTCTCAATCGGCATGCATTGATCATGCCTTTCAGTAATTTGTCCTTAACCAGCGGAAAAGTAGAAATGGATGATTTGCTTTCCATCCAGTATCCATGTTTCCTTGCATATCCGTTTATACATTTCTTCCCGTTACAATCCTTATCAGAATTCTTACCGGTGCCACATTCGTAAATCTGCTTTTTACCTTTCACTCGTTCGCCACATTCCGTTGCTTCAAAACCATAATACAGATACTCAAAATGAAGCAACAGATAATATTCAAAACTCCGGCTTGAAAAAGCAATGTTTACCTTTTTGCCATCTATAATCTTATCAGCCTCTGCCATGGCTTCCTCATGTTTCGGATGCTCGTCCTTATCGTATACAGTCCAGGCTTCATCCACTCCCTCAGACATTATTTTTCTGGCATACAGAACCCATTTTAATGGTGGAACGCCGGTTATAGCATCTTCTTTCACAACGTCATGTTGCCCTGATTTGACCTTACGTTTCTTTCCTTTATAGCTTCCTCTTGAAGAATCCATATCAGCATCTTCAATCGGTATATTGGGCTGTGGAATTGTACGCACATCAAAATCCTTGCTGTTACCATAAAAAAGGTCACACAAGTCGGTAAAAAATAATGGCTCGGTCTTATCACCTTCACACACTATTCTTATGACATATTTACTATGACGTTTGTTTTCATTCGTTCTTGCCATCGTCTACAAAAAGTTTCTCCAGTGGTTTTAATGAAGGAACACCTCCAAACTTATTATTCAAATACCATTTAGCAAATGGTGTATCCTCTCTTACATCCTCAAAATCTGAAAGAGAAAAAATCTCAGATACTCCCACTTCATTCTTTTCTGTAAACCATATCTGGTCTTTACGGATTGTATTTTGGTCAAGCAGATTCACATCGTGGGTTGTAAAAATCAGTTGAGCATTATTTCTGTTTATTCTTTCATTTCTGAAAATGTCCACAATGAGTTGTGTTATATAGGAATGCAGACCTGAATCCATTTCATCTATAAAAAATGGACTTCCGTTCTGTAGAGCCTGTATTATATAACAGCCAATAAGAAAAAGTGCCCGTGTACCAAAAGATTCTTCTTTTAAAGGTAAATCAGCTGTTTTACCCAAATCCTCACCGTCATTATATAAACCGTGTTGGCTGGTAACTTCAACACCGTCACTGCGCTTTTCTAGCTCGAAACCGGCCATGCCGGTATCCGCAAATGCCAGAAATTCAGCAAGAAGTCTTTTATTTTCAGGACGTGAATAAAGCCATCTGACCATTTCCTTATCTTCGCCCAACATCGTATCTTCATGATAACCGTTGGAAACAATCATATCGGCCAGATATTTTGCGGCATTTGTTATCGGTTCGCAAGGTGTATCCTTCAGGAATTTGGAAATCAGCAACTGATTTTTGAACACATTGAAAGGCTTGGAAGCAGAAAGGCTAGAGCCAAATTTAATCGTATCCGATTCTTTATCTTCAGAGAGCAAAGTGCGTTCATAAAGTTGTGTCTGTTTACCGTTTGGATAATAAATCAACGATTCAGACTCTATCTGCAGTCTGCTAAAACTGACATCATATTTATATCTGATTCTCTGAGTTATAAACTCCACCGAAAAGCCTATAGGTGCATCAACCGTAGTATTGTCAAATTTGAACGGTTGATACAATGGAATGTCATCGCCAACTCTATTGTCAAGATTGTGGACCCATCGTCTGAACCCATATAAAAACTTTATGATATTAGTCTTACCTGAAGCATTTGCTCCATAAATCAAAGAGATTTTCAAAGCCTTTTTCAACCCTTCTGCATTGGTTTTAACTTCACAAATATTATCGACCTTGGCTTTTGAAGAGGTTGGCTCTGTCGTAAAGGAACACACATCCTTAAATGAACGGTAATTCTTAATTTCTAAATTTAATATCATATTCTTGCGTATTTTCCGCAAAAATAGCTTTTTAAATTTTCTATTCAAAGTTTTTTCTTTGTTTTTCGCGCTTTTTCTTCGTGTTTTTTGTTTTAAATCCTAAAGTGTATTTCCGGAAAGTATTTGTCATACAGTACCTAGTTTTCAAGTATTTTCAAAGCGAGGTGGATAAACCTGTTCGTAATAGCGTAGAAATACATCCTCTCCCATCCCCGAATAGCTTTTAATAATTATTTTTGCATTAGCTACCCAATCTGGGCAAACAATTAAAAATGAAATTCATGATGAACGAAAACATATTCAACCGCGCCTACCGCCTGTTAGGCACTCCCGCCATGGAAGTACTGGCCACCAAACGCGTCATTGTGTTTGGCGTAGGCGGCGTAGGAAGTTGGTGCGCCGAAAGTCTCGTACGCACAGGCATACGCCACATCACCCTTGTCGACTCCGACTCCGTGTGCGAAACCAACATCAACCGCCAACTCATGGCCACCACCGAAACCGTAGGACAAGTAAAAGTTGAAGCGCTCAAAGCCCGGCTCCTTACTATCAATCCCGAAGCAGACATACAAACCAAGCACTGCTTCTACAATGCCGAAACCGCCTCTGAATTTAACCTTTCAGCCTACGACTACGTTGTCGACGCCATCGACTCACTCCAAGACAAAGCCCTCCTCCTGCTCAATGCCACTCGCTCATCGGCCCGCGTATTCTCCTCCATGGGAGCCGCCCTCAAGTTAGACCCCACCCGCATCCAAGTTGCCGAGTTCTGGCAAGTAAAAGGCTGCCCTCTGGGAGCCGCTCTGCGCCGCAAATTCAAAAAACAGCAGCAGTTTCCCTCGCGCAAATTCAAGTGCGTATTCAGCGATGAACTCCTCACCAATTTGGGCACCACCGACGAACCCCTCGGCTACAAAGCCCAAATCAACGGCAGCTTGGCACACATCACCGCCATCTTTGGCTTCACCCTGGCCGGACTCATCATTGAACATATCGTAAAACGAGCCAACGACACCACAGCCCAATAGCTTTAACCACCCCCAATCCCCACCCGGCACACATACACACACACGATGTTTACCTTCAAACAATTTCATATCGACGACACCCATTGCGCCATGAAAGTAGGCACCGACGGCGTACTCCTCGGAGCCTGGGCAGCCCTACACGAAAGCACGAACCTTCTCGACATCGGCACCGGCAGCGGACTCATAGCCCTTATGTTGGCCCAGCGCAATGCCCAAGCTCACGTCACCGGCATCGAACTCGACGAAGCCGCTGCCGCCGATGCCTGGCAGAACGTAGCCGCCTCGCCCTTTGCCTCGCGGGTAAACATCGTATGCGGCAACGTACTCACCTATCCCGATGAATCGGGTGGGGCAGTGTTCGACCACATCGTGTCGAATCCCCCCTATCACGAAGAAGAACTCCTGCCACCCTCCGCCCGTCGCGCCGCTGCTCGCCACACCTCAGGCGGCGGACTCACCTTTGCCGCCCTGCTCCGCACCGCCGCCCGCCTCATAGCCCCCGGCCCCCAATCGCGCTTCAGCGTCATCC
>Red_p2__coassemble_733_pt1 | contig 18132 bp, 15 predicted proteins | sample Red_p2__metabat2_high_PE_023 | metagenome-assembled genome bin Red_p2
GGTGCTTACTCGTTGACATCCACCTTCTTTACCTGTACGGGAGTGATGGGCAGCAGGTGCTTACTCGTTGACATCCACCTTCTTTACCTGTACGGGAGTGATGGGCAGCAACTGCGAATTGTTGCAAATGATGGTCTGTCCTTTCTGTCCTTTGGCAAAGAAGAAGAAGTTGCGTACGAGCGACTGGGTACGGGGGTCGGTAGTGATGATGTACACGGAACGCAGCAAGGGATAGTCGCCAGTGGCAATGTAATATTGATACGGGCGAACGTACTTGGCATAGGTATCGGGGTTACGCGACACACGCATCACGTTGATATCGAGTTTGCTAAAATCGGCAAGGGCGGTTTCCGAATTGCCTTTAAGCCAGTTGGTACCGATTACACCAATAATCGTAGGGTCAGCTTTCACCATTTCGATAACCGACTCATTGGTTTTACCCTCCGACGCGTAGACATTACCCTGAATATCCTTGCCACCGCAAAGGGAGTCTTTCATGAAACGCACGGTGCTTGAACCTGAATTATCGAAAAGGAGCTTGAGTTCACCGCTGCGCGTGTGGTGCTTCAGCTGTTCCCAACGGGTAATTTTTCCGCTGACAATGCCTTTGATTTCTTCGAGGCTGATGAGCGAATCCGTATTTTCCTTGTTAACGATGAGTGCAATGGCATCGGTGGCAATAAGTGCCTGCTTCAAACCCAGGTTATGTCCCTTGACCACAGTTTTTTCGCGATCGCTGAGTTTGCGCGTTGCGATACAGCAACGGATACTGTCGTTCACGAGCATGCGCAGGGCTGAATCCTCGCTAACATACACAGGTTTCATGTTAGCTTCGACATTAGCCATGCCAAAGGTTTGCACCAAATTATCCATGATGGGCTGGAAAGTTTCGTCGATGGCAACGCGTACATCGTCATCGGCCATCCAGTTCGATTTGGGCTTTTGATTGCCGCATGCCACAAACAGCAAACTGCATAGTAAAGTGGCTGCTAACGAAAAATAATTTTTCTTCATCACAATAGTTATTTATACAGGATTGACTAAAGTTGAAGTGATAGAATACTTTATTGAAATCTATCTTCGCTTTTGCAAAGTTATAAAAACTCCGATAATAACAAGCAACAAAACGGGCAATAAAAGCCGAAGCCTTTATTGCCCGTAAAGTAATTAAGTATAATCGTTCGATTGATTACTGAATTCTGAAGCGGATGGGAAGACGGAACCAAACGGGAACAGGGTGACCCTGCTGTTTGGCGGGAACGAAACGACGGAGTTTGCGTACCACAGCGGCAGCAGCTTCATCGCACTCGCGAGAGAGCGATTTCTCAATCTTCACAGCGCTTACCGAACCGTCAACGTCAACCTTGAAACGGAGTACTACAGTACCCTGGAGTTCCTGTTCCTGAGCGATGGCAGGATAAACGAGGTTCTTCGACACGAATGCCAGAAGAGCTTCTTCACCACCGGGATAGGTAGCGGGAACTTCAACGATGGCGTTATCAACCACTTCGGGTTCCTTGGGAGGAACCGTAGTACCGCCGGCCTGCTGGTTTTCCTTCAAGTCGTCGATGTTGATACCGGTACCACCGGTTTCGTTCACGTAGTCTTGCGAAGCGATAGCGAACTTACTCTTCGTCAACTCATCCTGCGTTTTCAGTTCCTTAGAGTGGTCGACATTAGCGTCGTCGACGATTTTAGGAACAGTAAACTGGATAGACGACTTAACGGCCACCTTTTGGATGGGTTTTTCGTATTCAAGTTTGGGTTCTTGCTTCTTGACTTCCTTTTTAGGTTCTTCTTTCTTGAGTTCCTGGATTTCAGTTACCGTTTCGCCAGCCAAGTCTTTATTCTTCTCGATAGCGGCTTCAACAGCCGACTTAGCGAAGATAAAGGCAACGATAGCGATAATGGCAATGACAACGATAATAATGGCACGGAGTTGGAATTTACCCTTGTTAGCGCGATGACGATAAGCTCCGTACTCTTTATTACGTCCTTCGAATACCATGTCGCACCACGCCTGTGATGCCAAATCTACTTTAGACATATTAGTTTATACTTCACTTATAGTTATTACTGCGCCGTGCCGTTTTTCAAAGCCTCAATTTTGGCTTTGTCGCCATCAGCGAACTTATCAATCACATAACGTCCAATGCTGCAAATCTGCATTTCATCGAGAACTTGGATGAGGTTGTCATAAGTAGCCTTATCAGAAGCCTTGATAATCACGTTCGGAGTATATTCGGCATTCTTGATTTTGTTAAGGCGTTCCTTATAATCATTCTTCAGCTTTAGTTCTTCCTGTACATTAGATGTTCTCTTCTTAGCGAACTCAGCCTTAAGCTTTTCAACTTCGCGGAGAGCCTGGGGGTTCGATTCAAGGAGTACCTTGCGAATACCATTCTTTCCGTATGCTGATTTGAAGAGCTTACCTTCATCGGGGATGTCGGTACCACCGTCGGGTTTACCCTTAAAGTAGTAAATCGTGTTATTCTCGTCGATGAGGATGGTAATTGCCTTAGAGGCAGCGATTTGGCTTCTGTTTTCGTCTTTAATGTCCTCCTTATCCGAAGGCATATTGATTTGCATGGTCTGCGGTTTAAGCAGCGTCGTACAAAGCATAAAGAACGTCACGAGAAGCATGATCATATCCACCATCGGCGTGAAGTCCACGCGTGAGTTCATTTTCTTTTGTTTACTTCCACCTTTTTTTGCCATAATGTTCAAATTTAATCATCTACGCCTTTAAGTGCGGTGATGAGATTATAACGGTTCTCATCCACTTCGCGCAGTGAATCCATTACTCTTTTAATTACGGCGTAGGAAGTAGATTTATCGGCCTTGATGGCAATATTCATACCTTCGCCACACGCTTCGCGTGCTGTACTTACCCAAGTCTTCAGCTCATTGTTTATGCTGTCACAAGGAATGCCTGCTTCTTTACTCTTTGTAAGGAGTTCGTTCTTCACATCCGAAGCCAACCAGCTCTTCATTACGTTGAGCGGGGTTCCGAAAGTCGGAGCTTGAGAAAAGGCTTCCACTTCACCATCACTGAGACTCAGTTTACCGGCTTCGTTCATCGCCTTGGCGAGTTTGCGCAGCCCTTCGGGTGAGTCCATGGTCATAAACACCTTGCCATTCTTTTCAACGAAGATGGTCAGCAGGTTGTTTGCGGGGATTTTCACTTCCGAAATTGATCCGGGAGTATTTACCTTGATGGGTTCTTCTTTGACAAATGTTGCAGTAAGCATAAAGAAGGTAAGCAGCAGGACCATGACATCGCTCATAGGCGTCATGTCTATGAACGTATCTTGTTTTGTAATTTTAAAACGTCCCATGTCTTAAATACCTTATTTTATATGCTTATTAGTGAGTTGCAGAGAAAGTTTCTACGATAGTGAAACCTACTTCGTCGAGAGAGAAGGTAAGACGGTCAATCTTGTTAGTGTAGTAGTTGTAAGAAATAACGGCGAGTGCACCGGTTGCGATACCAGAAGCCGTATTTACAAGTGCCTCAGAAATACCGGTTGACAGAGCTGAAGAGTCAGCACCACCATCACCGCTAGCCATTGCCGAGAACGACTTAATCATACCGAGCACCGTACCGAACAGACCGGCCAAAGTACCGAGGGTTACGATAGTACCGATGATAGGAAGGTTTTCCTGCATCATAGGCATTTCGAGAGCAGTTGCTTCTTCGAGTTCCTTCTGGATTGAAAGAATCTTCTGTTCCTTCGTGAGGACAGTGTTTTCTTCCATTTCTTTGTACTTTCTCAAAGTAGCACCTACTACGTTAGCAACAGAACCGCGCTGCTTGTCGCAGAGCTGCTGAGCCTTAGCCATATCGTTGTTCTTGAGAGCTGACTTGATGTCGGCAACGAACTTAGTGAGGCTGGTACGGCCGTAAGCGTTGCGGATAGCGAAGAAACGCTCGATTGAAAGAGCTACTACGGTGATAAAAAGCGTCCAGATGATAGGCACTACGAAACCACCTTTGTAAACGGTACCCATCAAGTTGGCGGGTTCGTAAGACTCATCAGCACCTAAGAAGAAAGAGAACATTGCAGATGCACCTTCAGCTCCCTTAAAGTTGCTCATGTGACCGAAACCGAACACGTAGATAGCTTCTGCGATTAATGCGCAGACAATAATAACAGAAAGACCAGACTTAATGCCGGTGAAACCCTGAGATTGTTTCTTGGGCGCACCCTTGGGTGCAGTAGCATTTGTAGTTGCCATGTTGTAAAGATTAATTGGTTGTAAAAAAGTAAATTATTGATTTTCAGATATTTATTCGTTAATCCGTAAGTATGGAATGCATTTTACTTTCCTTTCATTACAGCCCGATTGCTAAATACGCTTTGCAACCTCTGACTTTTTCAAGGCAAAGATAAGGATTTTAATTGGTATTTACCGCATTTTTAGTGGTGCTTTTTGCTGATATTTTCAAGCAATTCGCTATTTATCCGATACTTTTTGCTATGTGCTTCACCTTACTTACGTTTTATTTTGTGCGCAAATTTAAAAAGTTCATCTTATTTAGCCAAATACTCCTACTGTTTTTTATGCTTGTGCGGCACTTTATGTGGCTTTTGTTCTTCAATATCTCATTTCTGTTACACTGTGGCTAATTTTAGGGGCAATTTCTTGGCTCTGACGCACTGATGTCACGCAATGCGCCCGCACGTCGGTAGGTTCCAAACATGCGGGCGCAGTTTTATCGTACATCTTGGCAAACAGTAGGGTTGCCTATGCTTATTTCCTGATTCATAACCGGGTGTACCCAATTATTTGTTCATTTGCAGACTGCCTGAACCAATCATCTGGCCGTCAGCAAAGATATAGGCCGAATAATTTCCGGCACTGAGGTATTCAGAAATGGGCACGTACACGGTTACGTGGGTTTCCTGTCCGTTGTACTCCACAGTTTTGGCTGCAGAGTAGCCGATAGAGCGGTTTTCGTACTGGAAGTTACCCACCTGTCCGGCCACCTGCTGGTTGGGCTTGAGCAAACGTACATACACGGTGCGGTTGCCTGCCGAGGCGGTTACGTTGCGGGTAATGGTAAACGTAACGGCAAAGCGAACAATGTCTTTGCTCTTGCGTGCAGTTTTACCGTTTTTCTTGAGGGGTGAAATGTTCACACCCGTGGCATTGAGCTGTGCGGCGATGGCCACCTTTTCGTTGAGCTTCGTGTTGCGCTCCTGAATGTTGGTGTTCTCCACCTGCGTACGGGCTGCCTGTGCCAAAGCCTGGTCGCGTTCGCCAATGAGGGCCTGATTCAGCTGCTGCAACGAATCGACCTGGCGGATGTAGTCGCGAAGCACGGCGCGCACGGTGGCCAGTTCTTTTTTCAGACGCAGAATTTCGGCCGAGCTGTTGGCTTTCGTATTTTTCAGTTCTTTGAGCAAAGCCTCAGCGCGTGCCTGCTCTTCGTTAAGCCGGGTAATGAGCGAATCGTCTTTGACGCTCTTTTTCAGTTCGCCATACTGGCTGGCAAACTCGGCATACTGGTTTTCCATTTCGCGCTTGTCGAGTTCGGCAAGCTGGCGGAGTTCCTGGAGTTCTTTTTCTTTATCGGCCAATTTTTGTTTGTCGCCGTTGCACGACACGATGGCGAATCCCACGCTCGAGGTAATAAACAGGGCGAGGAATATACGTACGAATTGTTTCATGCGAAGTTTAGTTAATGATTACGACTGGGCATTTCTACTTATTTTGAAACGCCTGATTAAAACACAGCAGAGCAGGAAATGCAAGGAGCATGAGCGGAATACTGAAATTTCGCTGTGCAGCCTTACATTTCCCGCTTTGCGCTTAAAGGGTTATGATTACCTTCGAGGTCAGGAAGTGCTGAGCCTCAGTTTTGGGTGATTACTCGATGACAGTGATCCATCCGTGTGCATCGGGTTCGATGCCATACTGAATGTTGCGGAGCAGTTTGTAAAGTTTTTCGGAGATGGGTCCGGGCTTACCGTCCTTCGAAATGACGTAGCTCTTCTTGTTTTCCAAATCGTCGATACGACGGATGGGGCTGATTACGGCAGCCGTTCCGCAAGCACCGGCTTCCTCGAAGGTTTCGAGTTCTTCTTCGGGAATGGGGCGAACCTCTACTTCGTAGCCAAGGTCTTTGGCCAACTGCTGCAAGCTGCGGTTGGTGATTGAGGGCAGAATCGACGATGATTTCGGCGTAATGTATTTACCATCCTTGATACCGAAGAAGTTGGCAGCACCGCATTCGTCGATATACTTTTTCTCGCGTGCATCGAGGTAGAACTCTGAAGCATAGCCGGCTTCGTGGGCAATGTGGTTGGCCTTGAGGCTGGCAGCATAGTTACCACCCACCTTATACTGTCCGGTACCGAGCGGAGCGGCACGGTCGTATTCGCGGATAATCACATAGTCGTTCGTAGCGAAACCGCCCTTGAAGTAAGGACCTACGGGACTTACGAAAATCACAAACAGATATTCATCGGCAGGATGTACACCCACTTGTGCACCCGTACCGATGAGCAGCGGACGCAGGTAGAGCGATGCACCGCTTTCGTAGGGAGGCACGAAGCGTTCGTTGAGCAACACCACTTTCTTCACCATTTCCTCGAAGAGTTCGGTGGGGAGTTCGGGCATCATGATGCCTCGACAGGTGTTTTGCAGACGTTCGGCATTGTCTTTAACGCGGAAAGCGCGGATTTTGCCGTCGGGACAACGGAAAGCCTTAAGACCTTCGAAGGCTTCTTGTCCATAGTGCAAAGCAGTGGCTGCCATGTGTATGTTGATGGTTTCAGAAGAGGACACTTCGATGGCTCCCCATTTACCGTTACGATAATAGCAGCGAACGTTGTAGTCGGTGGGCATATAGCCAAACTTCAAATTGGCCCAATCAATATTCTGCATAGTACTTTTTATTTTGATTGATGATGTAATCCCTGGCGGCCCTCTGCTTTGAAACTGTAGTTGACAGCCGGTCGTCAGTTGTTGGGGGCAAATTTAAGCATTAAATCGATTTTTTACCACTTTCACCGATTATTTTTTCGGCATTCATGCTTTTCGTCAGGAATTAGCCGTCGTCAGGAATGAAAATACGGCTTTCATGCTTCATTTTGATGCCAATATTTTTGGTTTTTTCAGCGTTTGGTGTAACTTCGCATATACAAACAGAGTTGTAGCTTGTAACGGATTTGCCCAAGCGGCATTGAGCGGCCAATAGAAAGAAGCCGTGCCTATACTGCCGGCAATTTGCGTCTGTTACTGATAGGCTCTTTTTTTAAAAAACCTTACAATTAACCTTTTCAACTCAAACACGTATGTTTGCCATTATCATCAATGCCGTCGCCGTTGTAGTGGGCAGTGCCATCGGCGCCCTATTTCGCAAAAGCATCAGCGAAAAGTACATCAACGTTCTGAACACTGCCATGGGACTTTGTGCCCTGGTTCTGGGTGTGAACGTAGCCATTGAAAACATGCAAAAGACACAGTATCCGGTGCTTTTCATTTTTTGTCTTTCGATGGGTGGTTTGTTAGGTACTGTGTTGAAGCTCGACCAGCGCATGGAGTCGGCCACGCGTAAAATGTCGAGTTCAAACCTTTCGCAGGGCATTACCACTGCCGTACTGCTTTGCTGTGTGGGCACACTGGCCATGATGGGTCCGGTGATGAGCGCATTGTATGGCGACGATACCTACCTCATGACTGCTGCCACGCTCAACCTCGTTACCATGATTGTGGTGGCCTCGTCTTACGGTTTCGGAGTGGTCATCACTTCGGTCATCGTATTGGTGTGGATGTCGAGCATTTACGGCATTGCCATGTTGTCGCGCACGTTTATTTCCGAGGAACTCATTGCCGAGGTATCGTTGGTCGGCGGCATTCTGATTGCTGCATCGGGTTTGGGTGTGCTTCACATCAAGGACTGCAAAACCATTAACCTGCTTCCGGCACTTTTCATGCCGATTCTGTTTTTTGCTATCAAATCGTTGCTCAACCTTTAATACGTTTTCACGACATGACTAAATTGTGGATTATTTCGCTGCCTATGCTGCTTCTGCCCGTGCTGACGGGCTGCAAGGGGAAAACCGCATCCGACCCTCAGCAACCGGCGACCGACTCTATACAACAGACTGCCACTGCCACCGATTCGGTTCGGGCCGACACCGCAACCGAGGCTACAACCGACGAAATGCGCAATATCAAAAAGGATGTGTACGCCATTACCAAAGAGCGTATTGAGGGTTACGACGACTTTATCAGTAGCCGCAAGTCGTTCGACCTGGAGTGGCCCGAGGAAGTGGCTGCGTGCCAAAACCTGAGCAGCTTGCAGCAAAGGCTCATTAAATGGATGTTCGAAAAGAAAGCACAGGGCACCATCGACCAGATTATCAAAAAAGAAACAGCCCAACCGCTGTTTGCCAACGACGACCAATGCCCCGACTTTACGTTCATCAACAAGGATAAATACGAGGCTACTGAGTGCATGCCGCTCGAATCGGACGTCAGCTTGAAGTACTACGCGCATTCGCCCGAACTCATTGTGTTCAAACACTCCTTCTACATTTACGAAGGGGGTGCCCACGGTTATGGTGCCTCGCGCTACCTTACGTTCATGCGCAAGGACGCGCAAGTGCTGAGTTTGAAGCACCTGTTTGGCAACCACACCGACGCGCTGCTGAAAATCGTGAACAAGGAAATCAAGCAGGCTGCGGCCAAAAACAGCACGTTCTACAACGAGGCGTCGCGCATCGACGAATGGACCATTACGCCGAAGGGCATTACGTTCGTTTTCAATGAAGGGCTTATCGGCAGCATGGCCGAAGGGGCTGTGAGCATTCCGCTCACCACCGCCCAAATATCAGCTTTGCTCACTCCCAAAGGCAAAAGGCTGCTTGACGATGCAAAGCAAAATATGAAAGTGGAAAACAAACAGCTTTAGCTTCATTCCGAAGCATACGTGGCAGGCCGATTCGCCGGCATTGAACAGACTCTGCCCAACCTCCTAACATTTAAGGCCGTAAACGAGGGGAACTTTCCTCCCTTGCTTACGGCCTTTTTTGTATGTGTCTATATGCCCTCAGGTGGGGCGCATGGCGTTAGTTATTTATTGAAGTCGTCTAAACTTTTCTGACGAAGATTTGATTTGGAGATTTATCTATTCCGAATTCAATCTTCACCTTTCTTTTGGGCCGTTTTTTGACCTTTCATCAGTCGTGTAGCTCGCTACACTCCTTCTTCAAGGCCCAAAAATGCCTCAAAAATTAAGGCAAATCTTGAATTTCATAAAAGTTCAGACAACTTCATTGAATATTTTTCTTCTTAGGCTTCACATCCAGTCGGTAAACCACGTGGAGTGTAAGGTACGACGGAATGGTGTTATACCAAGTTTCGGTGCGTCCCTGCACATTTACGGTTTTCCGAATGTTGGCTATTTGCTGTAAAAGGTCGAACGCATTGGCCTTGATTATCCATTGCTGTTTCTTGCCCAACGTCTTGGCCAGCGAGGCATTCCACACCCAGTTGGTGGTATTCATCGTGGGGTCGTTGTATCCGCGTCGGCAGTAAGCCATGATGTCGGTGCTGAAGTCGATGCCCCACAGAATGGGCGAATAGAACGTCAGGCCGTATGAATAGTCGGTGTAGCTGAAATCGCTGAAGCCCGGTTCGTGGCTTTCGATCGAAGTCCATTGTGCTGCGGCTTTGGCTCCGATTCTGATTTTGTTGATGCGATAGTTGATGGTCAACTCGTCGTTGAGTGCCACATTGTCGAAGGCGAGCGTGCGGCCGGCCTGTTCCGTACCGTCGTTGGCAAAGCCCATGCTGTGTGCAAAACCAAAGCGAAGGTTGTTCTGTAAGTCCCACCGGCTTTTTTTGTCAAGAATTTGGGTATAGTTACAGTTTGCCGTGGCTTGCCAGTTGCCGTTGATATTCATGGGCTGGTAGGTGGTCACACCGGTCTGCTTGTTGTAACGCTGTGCCGTGGCCACGGCATTTTTCCATTTGTTATACGTGGCACTGAAGTTTAATTGACGCGACTTTTCTTGGGTTCTGAACCGATATTGCAATGTGCCGTAGGTTTTACGCGTTTTATGCAGCTGAGGATTGCCTATATAGTGCATAAGCGGGTCGGTTTCGTTGCGAACATCGAGCAAGTCCATAAGGTTCGGAAGTTCGTACTCCCAACCGGCACGCAACGTAAACGTGTTTGCACCGACATAGATTTTCAAAATACTTTGAAGGTTACAATAAAAATTATTTAAAGTGATATTTTGAGTTTTGAGGTTTCTCAAGTCGCTTAATTGCCTATTATCAAAATGAAGAGAAGGATTTACTTCGAAGTGAACATTTTTATACCCAAAATCAGATGAAATATCTAATTCCTGACAGCGTTCAAAGCGAGTCGTATGAAAGCTATTCTGCATATCAATAAACCAATCTGCAGATTCTGACGTAATAGGAGACATCCAATCGGTTGTATTGCGTAGTAAATCTTGGTGACCAGAATGAAACTGTTGCCTATAATTGTATGTTACCACGTTTCGAACAGCAAATGGCTGTTTCCAATGCTTGCCATATCCTTTGCTGTCTAAAGTGAAATGCTGCAAATTCATTCCTGTTTTAAATACATACTCTTTTCCCGGAATCCAAGCTTTTCGTTGTTGCGGATTTATTTGGTTATTAGGTATATAAGCAATTCTTTCCAAGGTTAATACGTCACCATCTTGATGGTTATAATCGAACGAAGCAAAATAACTGAGCCAACTTTTTTTGAGATAACTTATGCCCCCTATTTTTGATTGAAAGCCCCATAATGTTCGATGATTGTGAGTATGAAGGCTACGTTCGTAAGTAGGTGCAAAAACTTTATCGAATTGCTGTTGGGAGTGTTGCTCTGATTGTGAATACTCTTTGCCGTGATTGTAGAAAGCAGACAATGCCAAATCAAAGTTACTGTTGAGAGTTGCATAACTCAACTTTGAAAGCCATTTCAAATCAGTGATCGTACTATTTAAGTCTGATTTAATATAGTCATACACATTACCTCCATCGTAAAAGGTTTCTTGATTTTGTACGGTGGCCGTAAGTTTTTCCTGTCGGAGTGCTTGCAGCGAAGTGTTGAATTTAAACTTTGAATCCTTGGGTTCAAGGTCGAGTGAAATGCCGGCTGTGTACGTTTTCTTTTCGCCGTCTGCCGGGTCGGCCTTTTTCCATTCACCCTTGCTGCCGGGGGCAGCATCATCGTTCAAGTTATTGGCGTTGGCATAAAATGCCAGCGTTGAATGGTTGGTATATCGCATGGCAAAGAGGCGGGCAAGCCATCGTTCGTCCCATCCGCCTTTCAAGTTGGTGCCGCCGGCCAGCTCATAGTTCGAAATCCAGCCCTGAGCATATTCGCGCTTCAGGCGCACGTCCATCACCAGTGGGTCGCGTTCTTTCTCCTCCTGCGAGCGTTCTCTGCCATCGCGTTCGGCATGTTCGTTTTTTCGGTACACTTGTACTTTGTTCACCGTGTAGGCCGGCAAGTTATGCAGGGCTACACGGGGGTCACCGCTAAAAAAGTCGCGTCCATTGACGAGCAAACTCGATACGAACTCACCGTTCACCGTAATTTTCCCGTTTTCATCGAGTTTCACGCCGGGCAGTGCTCGTATCAGTCCGTCGAGCATTGATCCGTCCTGCATTCGGAATGCAGCGGCATTATATTCAATAGTATCTCCTTTCGTCACCATCAATATGCGCGAGGCCGTCACTGTGGCTTCGTTCAAATCGGTTTCAGGTGCGTTCTGGTAAATATATACAGGATCTAATATGTACGCTTGAGCACTCTTGGCTTTCCTTACCTTACTATAGTGTAAGGTTGTGGGGTATCCTTTACACACTATACGAAAGATATAGGCTGTGCGCTTAGGTATGGCAACGGGGGAATAATAGAAATAATCGTGCTTCTTTCGACAATACATAGAATCGACAAACAGAGTTGTGCTGTCTGTATCGTAGATTGACACACACGCATTTTCTATCGGAGTTTCATAAAACCCATCCAATATTTTGAACGCCCCCACATAAATACTATCTTGTTGGGATTTTTGATTGTCAAATGCGAACGAATCTATCGGCATCAAGAGTAAAAATAAAAAATAAATTTTATTTGCCATACGATTTTTTATTATTTAATCACAAGTTAGAAAACGATATGACACAACCTAAAAGAAACAATTATGTATATCGTTTTCCAACATTTAATTTATATGAACAAGTATTCCTATTGTAGTCTGTATACATGCTAAGGTTCTTTCAAATAACCCAAACATGAATTAGTTAGGAACCTGCACCATAATCCCAGTCATAATCATCATAGGTCATGTAATTATCACTGTATATTTTCTTGCAACCGGCCGAACAACTAGCTTCTGTATCAACCTTAAGTTCTTCCGTTCGTGCAACTCTTTTTTCACTATAGAAAGTGCAAATACAGACCTTGTACGAGTTCATTCCGCCTGTAATCTGCTTCATTTCGTCAGCACTGAGCGGAGTTCCTGCCAAAAGGCATGAGGGTGATTTTAGTTTTCCCATTTTGATAGATTTTAAAGAGGTTGTAAATAATTAAATTATAAATAGAAGGCATGACTTAAAGGCACAATAAGTAGGTGTTCAAAATTATTATATATAATTCTATCGAAGTATTTTTACTTTGCATTACGTTCTTGCACCGCATTTACTTTGTGAAATCAGGCTGCACCTCAGCAAAATATTGAAAGCGAGCTTTCATATTCTGCATTCGGTTTGCACTGATTTTGGTTTGCCCTGCGCTCAGTCACATAGCCCGCTATGCTCCACTGCTTCGCCAAGTCAGGCTGCACCTCAGCATAGCTCTTGAGAGCAAGCTCTCATCGCTCTGCATTCGGTTTGCACTGACATTCGCACAGAACAAACAACAACGGCACAATAACGCAATTCAAATGTAAAAATAATTTTGAACACCTACTTATTTAAAAAACTGCCTACATTAGCAGGCATGTAATAAGCAACAACTGCAAATTACTTAAAACTCTTCTTCTTAGGCTTCACATCCAGTCGGTAAACCACGTGGAGTGTAAGGTACGACGGAATGGTGTTATACCAAGTTTCGGTGCGTCCCTGCACATTTACGGTTTTCCGAATGTTGGCTATTTGCTGTAAAAGGTCGAACGCATTGGCCTTGATTATCCATTGCTGTTTCTTGCCCAACGTCTTGGCCAGCGAGGCATTCCACACCCAGTTGGTGGTATTCATCGTGGGGTCGTTGTATCCGCGTCGGCAGTAAGCCATGATGTCGGTGCTGAAGTCGATGCCCCACAGAATGGGCGAATAGAACGTCAGGCCGTATGAATAGTCGGTGTAGCTGAAATCGCTGAAGCCCGGTTCGTGGCTTTCGATCGAAGTCCATTGTGCTGCGGCTTTGGCTCCGATTCTGATTTTGTTGATGCGATAGTTGATGGTCAACTCGTCGTTGAGTGCCACATTGTCGAAGGCGAGCGTGCGGCCGGCCTGTTCCGTACCGTCGTTGGCAAAGCCCATGCTGTGTGCAAAACCAAAGCGAAGGTTGTTCTGTAAGTCCCACCGGCTTTTTTTGTCAAGAATTTGGGTATAGTTACAGTTTGCCGTGGCTTGCCAGTTGCCGTTGATATTCATGGGCTGGTAGGTGGTCACACCGGTCTGCTTGTTGTAACGCTGTGCCGTGGCCACGGCATTTTTCCATTTGTTATACGTGGCACTGAAGTTTAATTGACGCGACTTTTCTTGGGTTCTGAACCGATATTGCAATGTGCCGTAGGTTTTACGCGTTTTATGCAGCTGAGGATTGCCTATATAGTGCATAAGCGGGTCGGTTTCGTTGCGAACATCGAGCAAGTCCATAAGGTTCGGAAGTTCGTACTCCCAACCTCCCCCAAGCGAAAAATCATTATTCTTGTATGAATAGAGCAATTCGCCGGCAAGGTTGCAAACGAATGTATGGTTGTTTACAGATTGATTGGTTTGGTTTCTATAATCATTGAGTTGTCTGTTATACAGATACAATGTAGGCACAAGCCTTAGCGCAATGTCTTTATAGCTTGACTCCATTTCAAGGTCAAGTTGCTGTACTCGTTCAAGCCGCGTAGTGTGAAAACTGTTTTGCTTGTCAATGAACCAATCAGCCGCTTGCTGTGTAAGGGGTGAAAGCCAGTCGACTGTGTTGCGCTGCAAATCCTGGTGGCCGGAATTGAATTGTTGCGAATAGCTATACTTCACATAGTAATTGAAACCGAATGGTTTTGCCCAACCATTTTTGCCACGCTCTTTGTCCAACGCAAAATGCTGCAGGCTGATTCCTGTTTGAAAATGATAATCTTTGGCAGGCAGGTATGATTTGCGCTGCTCGGGAACAACGTTTTCAAGAGGGAAGTAAACAATGCGGTCGGCAGCAAACAAATTCGCTTTTTCGTGATTGTAGTTCGATTTGAAATAGTAATTCAGTATCTTTCTGCCGAGATAGCTATTGCCACTCAAAAGCGAAGAAACGCCCCACCCTGTATAGCGGTAGCGGCTGTCCTGACTACGGTTGTAAAGGGTATCAATGCTGCTTGCAAATTGCTGCTGTGATTGTTGCCGAAGCGAGGCGGTGTTTTTGTTATGGGCATAATTGGCAGCAAACTCTGCCGTAAAGTAATTCGACAAGTAGTTATAGTTCAATCTCGACTGCCATTTCAGGTCAGTAGTGGTGTTTTTATCGCGCGCTGTGGAATGGTCGTAAACGCTTCCACCGTCGTAAAAGGTTTCTTGATTTCGTACCGTGGCCGTAAGTTTTTCCTGTCGGAGTGCCTGTAGCGAAGTGTTGAATTTGAACTTTGAATCCTTGGGTTCAAGGTCGAGTGAAATGCCGGCTGTGTACGTTTTCTTTTCGCCGTCTGCCGGGTCGGCCTTTTTCCATTCACCCTTGCTGCCGGGGGCAGCATCATCGTTCAAGTTATTGGCGTTGGCATAAAATGCCAGCGTTGAATGGTTGGTATATCGCATGGCAAAGAGGCGGGCAAGCCATCGTTCGTCCCATCCGCCTTTCAAGTTGGTGCCGCCGGCCAGCTCATAGTTCGAAATCCAGCCCTGAGCATATTCGCGCTTCAGGCGCACGTCCATCACCAGTGGGTCGCGTTCTTTCTCCTCCTGCGAGCGTTCTCTGCCATCGCGTTCGGCATGTTCGTTTTTTCGGTACACTTGTACTTTGTTCACCGTGTAGGCCGGCAAGTTATGCAGGGCTACACGGGGGTCACCGCTAAAAAAGTCGCGTCCATTGACGAGCAAACTCGATACGAACTCACCGTTCACCGTAATTTTCCCGTTTTCATCGAGTTTCACGCCGGGCAGTGCTCGTATCAGTCCGTCGAGCATCGAACCGTCCTGCATTCGGAATGCAGCGGCATTATATTCAATAGTATCTCCTTTGGTCACCATCAATATGCGCGAAGCCGTCACTGTGGCTTCACTCAAATCGGTTTCAGGTGCGTTCTGATAAATATATACAGGTTTGGGCGTAAAGAGTGTGACACCTCTTGGCATTTTCACTTTACAGTAATGCCAGGTTGTGGGATATCCTTCGCGTTCAATGCGATAGACATAAGCCTTCCTTTTGGGTACTTCGCGATAAAAATAACCCATCATGAGTTTTTTACTTTCATACTTCATGGAATCTACCAAGAGCGTCGTACTATCAGCTTCGTAAATTGAAACATGCGCACCCTCTATCATTGCTTCGGAAAAACCATCAAGCACTTTAAATTTATATACCTGAATAGTATCTTCTCCATTCGGCTGTTGGGCATGGGCATGAGTAAGCGTAAAAGGAAACGCGAGCAGTAAAAAGAGTATCTTTTTTTTCATTAGGAAAGCATTTAAGGATTTCAACGGATTAGTTTGGTGCAAAACCTTTGGGCTGCACCAAACTATTTGTCATCAGCCTATGACAGTATATACGAATTATATGTGCCATACTTGGCTAAAGCAAATTTGGATTATTGTTAAAAGCAGTAGCTGTATGAGAAGTACGTAATTCTGAACGAAACCTACTAATTAAACTGTTCGGATTCTTCATCAGTAAGGTATTTTTAAGGTTATACACTTGCATGCAAATATAATGAAAGACTATAATGTATAAAAATAAATGATAGTTTTTTTTAATTAGCTCTATATTTTTATTATCAAATTGCACAAAATAGCAAACTTTTGTTTTTTGATGATTGAGTATTATCCGTTACATATACTGATGATTATATATGTATTCAAACAATGTGAGCTGAAGGCTTGTTTAGCTTTACAACGAACCTTGTGGGTATTGACCAGTACAAATTCAAATGGCAAATTTTAATATTTGCTTCACCTACGCTCCAAAGTATAACCTTCTATCATTTTGGAATGGGAAATATTTCGCTGTTTGTTGGACGTAGGACGGAATTAACAAACAAGTAAACAAACGTAATAATAAAACGTTCGCCTTTTGCTTTATTGCAAAGCGCAATGAGCGTTGGCAGAACCGACATCGGCGTTTTTCTGAAAACGCTGATTATCAATAATTCCGAGATTCTTAAAACTAGCTCGGAACTAATTCAAACTAGCTCGGAACTAATTTCAACTAGCTCGGAACTAATTTCAACTAGCTTGGAACTAATTCGAACAATCGCGGAGCAAATTGTTGACAATAGTGCATCGCGTGGGCCAAACAAGGGGATGCTGATGGAAAAACAAACTGAATATTTTAATATAGTTTTACTTATTAGATAGCTTGCAGTTTAACATTCGCAATAATAGGAACTGTGAGGCGTAATAAAAAAGGGCATACAAAACGTGACGGAGCCACAATAAAAAAGGCCGTTAGCAGGTGGGTGGATTACCTGCTAACGGCCTTGTAGGACGACGAGCTGCAAAGGGAAGAGCTGCTCGGGCGGTTTATTTATTGGGGAAGTGGATGACCAGTTCGATAACGGCTTTGTCGCGTTCAGAGGGTTTGGCCAATTCGATGTTGTCGTAGAAATACTTTTCGTAGTTCAAGCGAATGTCGGCATTCATCTTTTTGGCAAAACTGAGGGTGATACCGCCGGTTACGCGCTGACGGGCAGCATCGGTGAGCTTCATGGCTGTGCCTTCGTCGTTGAGCGTTCCGTCGGAGTGGTTGTCCATGCGGTCGTAACGGCAGAGGAAGCTCACTTTCTGGAAAACACGACGCAGGGGCTGGTCGTACGACACGAAAGCATCGAGGGCGTTGACGTCGGAGAATGCGCCATGGTTATAGTGCTTGCGAAGGTATTCGCATTCGGCTGTGAAACGTCCGTGCTGGAAGGTGATGCCGCCGTCGTACAGGTAGGTCGAAATGCCCGAGGGATTTAACTTTTGTACGGATGCCTGAAGGGTGAAGCCTAAGGGCAGTTTGTACTGCAGTTTGGCTGAATAGTTGAACTCCTTGGTCCAATAATCCTTCTGATTGGTCAGTCCCGACCCGTTGAACACGCCGGCTTCGATGCTCAGGGGAATGCGCTGGCAGTGATAGGCGGCATAAAAGCCAACGTCGCGCACGTTGCCTACTTGTTTGGCAATAAACGAGCGGTTGGCAAAGTATTGCTTGTGCGGTGAGCGGTGGGCATCGATGCTGAAGGGCACACGCATTTGTCCCAAACGCAGATTCATACCTTTCAGCGGGAGTACACCGGCGTAGGCATCGAGCATCTTGATTTTACCTTCGTCCGACAGGTCGATTTCGGCCTTGTATTCCACCATCGGCACAATGCGTCCGTCGAAGGCGATACGCGCTGTGCGCACTTCAAAGCGTCCTTCCTTTTCATTGGTTTGATACTCCATTTTTCCACGGATGGTTCCGCTGATTTGGGGGAACCATTCGGGCAGTGCGCGTTCGGATTTTGACGACACAGAATCGTTGGAAGTTTGTGCCGTGGCATGGAGCGCAAAGGCGGCCAATAAAGCGGTAAGGGAAAGTTTGATTGGTTTCATTGGGGGGAGGCATTCATCCGGCTTGGGGCTGTAATTGAAAATGAGCCTTGCCGCCAGTGGGTTGAGTTATTGAGGGATTAGTGCTTGGAGTTGAAAAAAAATGGTTTCTGTTTTTTAAAAACAGGTGCTCAA
>Red_p2__coassemble_801_pt1 | contig 16837 bp, 14 predicted proteins | sample Red_p2__metabat2_high_PE_023 | metagenome-assembled genome bin Red_p2
GATGCAATCTACTGATGAAATATTCAAACTGACTATCACATCATGGTTTGATAGCCTCAACGTTTTCTTTCAGGCCAAAATGCATTCATTCTTTCATGAGAACGATTTTCAGCAGCATTGGAACAAGGATGCCATAATATTTCGTTCTGAATTTCATCAGGTAAATACTGTTGAGGGGTAAAGTTGTCGGGATAATCATGCGGATACTTATAACCATCATGATAACCTAAATCTGCCATCAATTTAGTGGGTGCATTTCGAATCGGAAGCGGAACCGGCAAGTTTCCGGTACGTCGAACCAGATCGATAGCCGAATTTATTGCCATATAAGCTGAATTACTTTTCGGGCTTGTTGCCAAATACACTGTTGCTTCAGCTAATGGAATACGTCCTTCGGGCCAACCTATTTTTGCGACTGCATCAAAAGCTGCATTGGCTAATAACAATGCATTAGGATTGGCTAATCCTATATCTTCTGCTGCTGATATAACTAAACGGCGAGCTATAAACTTAGGGTCTTCACCGCCTTCAATCATCCTAGCTAACCAATATAGTGCCGCATCCGGATCGCTACCACGAATACTTTTAATAAAGGCTGATATGATATCATAATGCATTTCGCCCTCTTTGTCGTAAGCTACAGGATTCTGTTGCAAGCGTTCCGTTATTGTTGCATTATCAATTACCAGTTTTCCGTCAGGTTGAGCTGAAGTCACTAAATCCAGGATGCCTAATAGTTTGCGTGCATCGCCTCCGCTGTAACGCAACAATGCCTCTGTTTCGCGCAACTCAATTTGACGTTCTTTTAATACAACATCTGTAGTCAAAGCCCGCTCTAAGAGTTTTGTCAAATCTGCTTTTTCAAGACTCTTAAGCACATACACCTGACAACGAGATAACAAAGGCCTAATCACCTCGAACGAAGGATTTTCGGTTGTTGCACCTATCAAAGTTATTGCACCTGTTTCAACTGCAGACAACAAAGAATCTTGCTGCGACTTTGAGAAACGGTGAATTTCGTCAATAAAAAGAATAGGACTCTGCTTGTTAAACAGTCGGTCTTTTGATGCTAACTCAATCACTTCACGCACTTCCTTCACTCCACTGCTTACAGCAGAAAGTGTATAAAATGCTGTATCGAGCTGATAAGCAATAATTTTTGCAAGCGTAGTTTTACCCACACCCGGAGGTCCCCACAATATGAAAGAGGCTATATGCCCGGAATCAATCATTTGTCGGAGCACAGCTCCTTGGCCAACTAAATGCTGCTGGCCTATATATTCATCTAGCGTCGTTGGACGTAAGCGTTCAGCTAATGGCTTCATAAAATTACTTATTTAAAATAACCGATTCCGAAATCACCTTGTTTTCAGATAATTAAGCGAACTGTATCGCTCAAAGGACAGAAAAAGATGCAATAAATCAAGAAGAATAGTAGAGGGATTATTCTGCCCTACCCTTCGATTTCGCTCAATTCAAGCCAGCGCATAGACTTCGTGTCAAGCTCTTTTGATAAAACAGGCAATCTTTTGCTCTTTTCAGTCAAATCATCCACACTTAAAGTACCAGAGCAAAGTGCTGACTCAATCTCAGCCTTCTCTGCTTCAAGTTTTTCTATATCTGCTTCAAGTTGCTGCATTTCCTGTTTTTCCTTAAACGAAAGTTTACGTTTCTTTTCGCCACCCCAGGTATTTTGCTTTGTGGTTGCACTTTCCTTCTTGTGCAGTTCACGCTCTTGCTGTTCTTCTTGTTCTCGAAGTGATTTCCATTCTCGGTATTCCGAATAATTACCAGGGAAATCATCAATTTCTCCCTCTCCTTTAAATACAAGAAGATGGTCAACAACCTTATCCATGAAATATCGGTCGTGACTCACTACGATTACGCAACCTTTGAAATCCTGTAAGTATTCCTCAAGAATTTGAAGAGTTGCAATATCAAGATCATTGGTGGGCTCATCTAAAACAAGAAAGTTAGGATTCTTCATCAAGACGGTGCATAACTGCAAACGACGTTTCTCACCACCCGACAGTTTATAAATGTAATCTTGCTGACGTGATGGTGGAAACAGAAAATGCCCTAGAAATTGCATTGCGGTAAGATGACGTCCTCCTCCTAAATCAATGAATTCAGCATGTTTCCGAACTGCATCAATTACCTTATCTTGTTCATCAAATTGAATGCCATCTTGCGAGAAATAACCAAACCTTACAGTTTCGCCTACCACAAAACGTCCACTATCCGGTTTCTGTAATCCAAGGAGCAACTTAATAAACGTACTTTTGCCGGTACCATTCGCACCAACAATACCCATTTTTTCATAACGCGAAAAGTTATAATAAAAATCCTTCAATATAACCTTTTCGGTTTGGTTTCCTTTATTGTCACGAGCACTGAATGACTTAGAAACATATTCGGCCTCAAATATTTTGCTACCTATATATCCACTTTTTACTTCCAAACGTGCCACACGTTCTTCGCGCCGCTGCTTAGCTCGCTTTTCCAATTCATAAAAGGCTTCTTTTCTATAACGCGCCTTAGTACCACGAGCACAGGGCATTCTGCGCATCCAATCTAACTCCTTGCGGTATAAATTATTGGCACGCGCAATATTAGCATTCGTTGCAGAAATTCGCTGTTCGCGTTTTTCAAGGTAATACTCATAGTTTCCAGTATAAGTATACAAGCCCATATCATCGAGTTCCAAAATGTTCTCGCATACATTATCCAGGAAATAGCGGTCGTGCGTAACCATGAGCAAAGCCTTTGTCGTACGTTGCAAATAACTCTCGAGCCACTCAATCATATCTAAATCCAAATGGTTAGTAGGCTCATCCAGCACCAACAAATCAGCGTCTGCTAACAACACATTTGCCAAGGCTACACGCTTGAGCTGACCTCCAGACAATTCTGACACGCGCTGGGTATAATCGGGAATTTGTAATTTCGACAAAATTTGTTTGGCACGCAACTCAAAGTCCCAAGCCTGATGCCGCTCCATCTCTTCAATCAGTTCATTCAGTCCAGGATTACCGGGAGTAGCCAAACACTGTTCATATTTACTGATAAGAGCAGACAATTCTCCCGCACGATTGAAACAAGCATCTATAACTGTCGTTTCCGGATCGAAGACCGGCTGCTGTTCCAATATAGCGATATGTGCATCACGCCGCATCACAATATTACCTTCTTCGTAATCCTCGTGCCTGGCCAAAATACTTAATAAGGTACTTTTTCCAGCACCATTGTGTGCTATTAAGCCAACTTTCTGGCCCTCTGCTACACTAAAACTAATGTCTGTGAACAATTCAAGTGCACCAAACCGTTTAGTTAAGTGCTGTATATCGAGTAATGGAGTCATGCTTCGTGATAATAGTTATGAAAAACTTGGATTATGTTCTGCGAATTTACAAAAAAAGTAGCTGAATCGGAAATATATAATGAATGTTCATACATATTGTATCAGCACACTTGACCAATACATATAAAATGCTTCCTTAAAAAGTCACTAAGTGAGATTTTAAGGAAGCACCTTCTATGGAATGAGAAACTCTATTTCCTCTTGTTTAATGCCAATTTCAATGTCTGATATCTTTTTATGTATAACTCTTCCGTCAATACTCAACAAAGAATGGCCTAACGATGAAATATGTATGCGGTTCGAACGCCACACATTAACCCCTCGATGACTCAAGAACCTCCCCGTATAAAGTAACCATATTCCATGAAAAATTTGAAATATCTGCGGTTTCGAAACCATAGTTACATCCAACAGTCCATTATAAGGAACCGCACTTGGCGTTTGACCATAGCCATGAGCCGAACCTATACACAGCGCCATCGCATGCTGCTTAATGTTTTCGCCATTTAATTCAAAGGAAAAATTAAAATTGATACGCTGAAATAAAAGCAGCAATGATGAAAACAAATAGGAAAGCGTTTTTATTCCTAAAAGGCTATTAGTTTTTCGCTTCAAATTAGTGATGGAAGAAGCAACACCTAAATTCACGCAATTCAGAAAATAGAAACATTCATCATTTCCCGACTCAAAATGCGCACGAACAGTTCCTACATCGACTCTACGAATTTTTCGATAAATCAGGCTATCGATTGTTGACTTGTAATTTTCTGAATCAAAGCCCCAATACTTCGCAAAATCATTGCCAAAACCATTGGGTATAACGCCTAATGCCGGATACCTGCCATAAGGAGAATCGGTATTCATAATACCACAAAGTGCATGATTAAGCGCAGCATCTCCCCCTACAATGATAATGGTGCGATAACCTGCACGCGTCATCATTGAAGCTAATCTCTCGACAGAACCCGGTCCTTCACTTTGTACGTAATCGAAAGGAACTCCTTTAGAAGTAAGGTAACGGCAAATATTTTTCCACCGTTTTTGGGTTTTCGACGAACCTTCTTTCGGGCAATAAATAACGCCCCAAGATTTTGATGGCACGATTGTATCTTTTTAAGTGTTAAATAAATCAAGACTCATATTCAAAGCTTCATCAGGTGTCATCCAATGAATTTTTACCCCTCGATTCTCCATACCTCTAAACCACGTCATCTGACGTTTTGCAAACTGATGGATAGCAATTTCCAAGCGTGTAAACATTTCATCGTAACTGATTTCACCAATAGCGTAAAGAGTGAGGAACTTATACTCCAATCCGTAATAAATCAAATCTTCCGGCTTTATGCCTTCCTTTAAAAGCCCTCTAATCTCATCAATCATTCCATCCTCCAAACGCTGTTTTAAGCGTTTAGTAATCAATAAACGTCTGGTTTCCCGGTCAATTTTCAGACCAATCGTAAAAGACGAAATTTGAGGAAACGGACGTTCGTCAACCGGAGTATGTGCATAATAATCAGCAATTTCTATAGCCCGAATGGCGCGCTGTACAGAATCGACATCGGTTGTATTATGCAGCGTCTTATATTTACTCAAAATGTCGGTCAGTTCCTGCATACTACAATCTTTCAACTTTTCGCGAAGTGCTGGATTCTGCGGAACCGGCGACAACCTGTAACTACGTAAAATACTTTCAAGATACAAACCGCTACCACCGCACAATATAATGTTTTTACCTCGTGATTTAATATCGTTATATGCATTTAAAAAATCACGTTGATATTCAAATATATTGTACTTTGTTCCAGGTTCAAGGATGTCAATCAAATGATAAGGAATATGATGTCCATCAAGAACATAGTCATTCAAGTCCTTACCCGTTCCTAAATCCATTCGTCTATATACCTGTCTACTGTCTGCACTAATGATTTCTGCATTCATTCTATGTGCCAGGTTGACAGCTACTTTTGTTTTTCCAGACGCAGTAGGGCCTAAAATTGTCAGAATATTATCCATAGAAATTGCTCAGACTTCAAAATAAAAGAAACCGCTGCAATACACAGGGGCATTGCAGCGGAAATTCTTTTTAATTTTTATTTACGCTACAGATTAGCCATTTACTTTGGCCATGTGAGCGATAAGTTCAAGCACCTTGTTAGAGTAGCCAATTTCATTGTCATACCAAGAAACTACCTTAACGAAAGTGTCGGTCAAGGCGATACCAGCCTTAGCGTCGAAGATAGAAGTGCGAGTGTCACCGAGGAAGTCGCTAGAAACAACAGCATCTTCAGTGTAACCCAGAACACCCTTCAATTCGCCTTCAGAAGCTTCCTTCATTGCAGCGCAAATCTCAGCGTAAGTAGCGGGCTTAGCGAGATTTACAGTGAGGTCAACTACAGAAACGTCCAAAGTAGGAACGCGCATAGACATACCAGTCAATTTGCCGTTGAGTTCAGGAATAACCTTACCTACAGCCTTAGCAGCACCGGTAGAAGAAGGGATGATGTTACCGCTAGCAGCACGGCCACCACGCCAGTCTTTCAAAGAAGGACCGTCAACAGTCTTCTGAGTAGCAGTAGTAGAGTGAACGGTGGTCATCAAACCGTCGGTGATACCGAACTTATCGTGCAGAACCTTAGCAACGGGAGCCAAGCAGTTAGTGGTGCAAGAAGCGTTAGATACGAACTGAGTACCCTTTTCGTACTTGTCGAAGTTTACACCGCATACGAACATAGGAGTGTCGTCCTTTGAAGGAGCTGACATAACCACGTACTTAGCACCAGCTTCGAGGTGAGCCTGAGCTTTTTCCTTGGTGAGGAAGAGACCCGTAGATTCAACTACGTATTCAGCACCTACCTCGTTCCATTTGAGGTCAGCCGGGTTACGCTCTGCAGTAACACGGATGTGGTTACCGTTAACGATGAGTTCGCTCTTTTCTACGTCAGCTTCAATCGTGCCGTTGAATGCACCGTGCATAGTGTCATACTTGAGCATGTAAGCCAAGTAATCTACGGGGCAAAGGTCATTGATACCTACAATCTGAATGTCGCTGCGAGTTTGAGCGGCGCGGAATACGAAACGGCCAATACGACCGAAACCGTTAATACCTACTTTAATCATGATGTTTAAGTTATGAATTAACTATTAGTGGTTAATAATTCGGGTGAATAAACTCTGTTGAGGATAGAAGATCAGTGTTACTATGATAAAAAGCACCACTTTCATCATCTTTCCACCGCAAAAGTACGAAAACATTTTTATTTTTGCAGCATGATTAATCAATTTATTTTTGAAAAATGAAGAAAAGTAGATTTATTCAAGATTTTAAGGATTTTGCCATAAAAGGTAATGTCGTTGATATGGCTGTTGGTGTAATTATCGGTAGCGCCTTTGGGAAAATCGTCACTTCTTTTGTAAACGATTTGATAATGCCTCCATTAGGTTGGATTATCGGTGGAGTAAATTTCAAGGACCTTAAAATTGAACTTCCGGCAAATGCTTTGCAAAAAGATGGCGAACCTGTCATCATTGCTTATGGTAATTTTTTGCAGACCTGTTTCGACTTTCTCATTATTGCCCTTTGCATTTTCTTGTTGCTACGATTATTCATGCGACTGTCCACAAAAAAGCAGGCAGAGGAAACACCTGCTGTAAAATCGCCCGAACCTTCAGAAGAAGTAAAATTACTACGAGAAATACGCGATACGCTGCAAAAAAGTAAACTGCCAAACACTTGCCGTATCTCCTAACTACTTGACCAAGCAACGCATTGTCAGCATATTATTCTATAAACAATAAGTTATCAGTTAGCGCAGAATAAAAAAATGTCCATAAAAAAAACAGAGTGCAAAGTATAGTTTTCAATTTTTATTGTACTTTTGCGATAGATTTTAATTTAAATAAAATATACAACCATGGAATATGAAGTAGAAAAACCTTATGTTATTGGTTTGGATATGGGTGGAACCAACTCTGTATTTGGAATTGTTGACCAAAGAGGTTCTATTAAATCGCAAACCGTTATTTCAACTAAAGCCTACCCCGACTTTGCCGACTACGTAAAAGCATCTATTGAGGCTCTTCAGCCTGCATTAGACACTGTTGGCGGACTGCAGAATGTACGTGCCATGGGTATTGGTGCCCCTAATGGAAACTATTATAGTGGAACTATCGAATATGCAGCAAATTTGGCATGGCCCGGCGTAATACCAGCCGCTCAAATGTTTGAAGACGCATTGGGCATTCCCTGCCGAATCACAAACGATGCGAATGCCGCTGCTATGGGCGAAATGACCTATGGTGTGGCACGTGGTATGAAAAACTTCATCATGATTACACTTGGAACCGGTGTTGGTTCAGGAATCGTTGTCGACGGCAAAATTGTGTATGGCAGCGACGGATTCGCCGGCGAACTAGGCCACTTTGTGATTGACCACAGCGAAAACGGACGCTCATGTGGTTGCGGTCGCAAAGGATGTCTGGAAACCTACACTTCGGCAACAGGTGTTGCTCGCACTGCACGCGAAATGCTTGAAAAGCGTTCTACTCCCAGCTTGTTGCGCGAAATGAATCCTCAAGACATCACTTCATACGATGTGTTCAAAGCTGCAGAAAAAGGCGATGAAATTGCCTTGGAAGTATTCAACTTCACCGGCAAAATCTTAGGTACAGCTTGTGCAGATTTCACTACTTTCAATACTCCCGAAGCTTTCGTATTCTTTGGTGGTCTTACCAAGGCTGGTGATTATTTGATGAAGCCGCTCTGCAAGGCCTACGAAGAAAACACCCTAAGCATTTTCAAGGGCAAAACCAAACTTCTCATCTCTGCACTCAATGGAAGCGAAGCTGCTGTGCTTGGAGCCAGTGCTTTAGGTTGGGAATAAAACCTTGATTTTAAGTAGCTGTTGAAAATTATTCATATTCAAAATATATCAGTATTCAACATCTTCTTTTTGCAATACTTATAATAAGTAGGTGCCCAAAATTATTTTATAGCTTTACCGAAGCGACAATCGTTTGTATGGCATTCTTATGCCGCACCCAAGCGCATAAATAATTTTAAGCACCTACTTTTTCGTCTTTGCCAACCACATAAACTTTAGACATACTACATAAAGCAGACTCAGTCGCAAAAACGTGCGATAAAACTCAACGACGCATCAAGGGTTTCAGACAGGCCTACCTGCCTTACTTTCTGTTGTAACATTATGTCAAAGAACGCTGAAATCAATAAGGAATACTGTTTTTTCATTCGTTTAGACTAAACACAGTTTATTAATACTGTAGTGCAGCCTTTATTGTGGGGGCAATGTCAGTGCAAACCGAATGCAGAACTTGAAAACTCGTTTTCGAAAATTTTGCTGAGGTGCAGCCTGACTTCGCCGTAGGCAATGTCCAGTGCAAACCGAACGCAGAGCGATGAGAGCTGAATCTCAAAAGCTATGCTGAGGCGCAGCCTGACTTCGCGAATGCAAAGATACAACATGCACAACCCGAAATCCATATTTTTCGGCACCTGATATCGCACCTCGAAAATTTTCCACACCTCCGAATGGGCATTCAACCCTTTATCTACGGACTTTCAGACGCATTTTTCGCACGCTAAAAAAATGAAATCGGGATATAACATTTTATCTCATGCCAATTCTCAAAACGTGCGAAGCAGCAACGTCTTACCTCACCCAAATACTACTACCCACCCCTTTTTGCTACTGATCCATCAAGCAACCTAACGAAGCCTTACTATCGTACATGGATTACGGACTGTATCCTTTTCGCTCGTACAGCTGTAGATAAAATACCCCCACTAAAGTAGCGTACGCCATTGTATACCTCTAACACGTCCGCACCATACCATCTCTGACACACTAAAATATCACAATAATGTCCATAAAAGAACCTCCTGCTTTTGGTAAAACAGGAGGTATGTGAACTATGTCTGCAAAAAAACAGTCATGAAAAATCAACCATTTTCAGATATTCGCTGAAGGGCTTTAACATCGAGAAATTTAATATAACGTCCTCGCACCTCAAGCAAACCTTCATCTGCAAAAATAGAAAGCGTACGTATGGCATTACTTGTTGTCATATTCGACAAATTAGCCAAATCTTCACGCGATATATGCAAATCAAGCGTTTGGCCGTCGGAATCGACACCATAAATATCCAAAAGAGACAAGAGAGCTTCAGCAAGACGACCACGCACATGTTTTTGGGTTATACTAACGATTCGTTTATCGGCAGTTCCCAAATCAGTAGCCAATTCACGAATAAAGAACATGGCTAAACGCGCGTTGGTATTTAACACGTCATACACAACTTTCATCGGCACAGATATAATTGTCGACTCCTCAAAAGCAGCAGCTGCCGTAACATAAGGTTCATTTGCCATTGAAGCTCTGTAACCAAAATACTGAATCGGTCGCAAAACGCGATTGATTAAGAAGCGCCCTCCTACTCCATCACGAAAAATCTTGACTTTACCGCTATGAAGACAAAGCAAACGTTCTGGTAAATCACCTTCATGATAAATCAATTCATTTTTCTTGTACCTTTCTACTTTTAATGTAGAAATAAAAAGTTCCCTATCGCGCTCCTCTAATAGTTCCCACACGTTTTTCATATTGCGGGCTGCAGCAACAGGATCGTAGTTGTCTAACCTAGTCATTTCGTTTAATCTATTTTCATGGTAAGGAATCACATGATTCTTGTCGTTAATAATTATAGAAATTCATTAACACAAATCACGCATTTATCAACTAACCTGCAAAAAGAACATTGCAAGCAAAAACCTCTTCTTTTAAAAAAGTCTAAAACTATGTTCACAAATGCTCTTTGGAAGTAGCGAATATAAATGCGAAATTAGTAAATTAACAAGAATAACCCAAAAATGCAACGTTATTTTTATGTTGCAAAGCATAATTTAGACCAACCTGTCCATTTTTTTTAAAAAAAACTTTCACCCAACATGTTTTTTTATTACTTTTGAGTGCCGTTTCGTAATGGATGTCTTTTCAGTAATCTAAATCTTCACTACTGCTACAGATTAAAATGTTGCAATACTTTAAATCAAGGCGTTGTTCATTCATTTTTCAAGAGTGATGAATAGAATATAGCACAACATTCGAAATGCGATTAACCATAAACATAAACCTTATAATCATATATCACCATGTGCTATTTAAGATTTGACAAAGCGCAGATGACCAACCTTCAGGAATCTCTTTATAAAGAGATGCTGATTACCAATAGGTCGGGAGCATATTGCTCTACAACTTTGGTTGGTTGCAACATTCGCAAGTACGATGGTTTGCTCGTAATCCCCGTTCCGGAACTGGATGATGAAAACCACGTCCTTTTATCTTCGCTTGATGAAACTGTTATACAACACGGAGCTGAATTCAACTTAGGGCTCCATAAATATCAAGGTGAAAATTACAGCCCTAAAGGCCATAAATACATCATTAGCTTTGAATGGGAACAAGTACCTACCTGGATTTATCGCGTAGGTGGTGTTTTGCTCAAAAAAGAAATCGCATTCGACACTAGTATCCACCGACTCTACATTCGTTACACACTTCTCGATGCTCATTCTGCAACAACCTTACGTTTACGTCCTTTCCTTGCATTCCGCAGCGTTCGACAGTGGACACACGAAAATGGAGTCGCTAATCGTAGCTACAACGAAGTTGACAATGGTGTTAGTATGTGCCTTTATCAAGGATATCCTGACCTTTATATGCAAACCAGCAAAAAGGCTGATTGGATATATTGCCCTGACTGGTACAGAGGACTTGACTACCCGAAAGAACGGGAACGCGGCTACAATGCGACCGAAGATTTGTTGGTTCCTGGTTACTTCGAAATGCCCATCAAAAAAGGCGAAAGCATTACATTCAGTGCCGGTATTGCTCCAATCAAACCCAATGAAATTGACGTTTATCTGGAAAAAGAAATCGAAAATCTTGACCACCGCGACAGTTTCTACCACTGCCTTGTCAATGCTGCGCACCAATTCCGCGTAAAGAAAGGCGACGAAAATTATATCATCACTGGTTACCCTTGGTTTAAAGTCAGAGCAAGAGATACGTTTGCGTCCATGCCAGGTTTGACTCTTTCTATCGGAGAGCCTGAACGATATGAGTTATACATGAACACAGCCATCAAGGCCATTTATAACTTTATCAATAAAGAGCCGATGTCTGTTGATATTTACGAAATGGAACAACCAGATACGCTCTTCTGGGCTGTTTGGAATATCCAACAATACGCGAAATATTCTTCACGAAGCATCTGCTATAACAAGTATGGTCAACTACTTAAAGACATAATGAACTACATTTGGAGTGGTAAACATCCCAACTTGTTTATTCACGACAATGGTTTGGTTTATTCTAACGGCCGCGACCATGCTATCACATGGATGAACTCTTCAAAAAACGGACGTCCCATCATTCCGCGTTCGGGATACATTGTTGAGTTCAACGCTTTATGGTATAACGCACTTAAATTCTTTGAACAGATTCTTTCTGAAAACGAAGGAGAAGACAATGCCGTTCTCGCTCAAAAAGCTACAGAGTATGCAGAAAAGGCTGCAGAGTCGTTTAAAGAAGTCTTCCTTAACGAATATGGCTATCTGCTCGACTATGTAGATGGTCAGATGATGGATTGGAGCGTACGTCCGAACCAATTATTTGCCATTGCATTAGACTTCTCACCGCTCAATATGAAAGAGCGTAAGTCTGTTCTCGACATCTGTACAAAAGAATTAGTTACGCCAAAGGGCATTCGTTCGCTGTCGCCTAAGAGCGGCGGATACAACCCCATGTATGTAGGTCCGCAAACACAGCGCGACTATGCTTATCATCAAGGTACTGCATGGCCGGTACTGACAGGATTCTATCTCGAAGCCTACTTGCGCGTATACAAGATGAGTGGCGTCAACTATATTGAACGTCAGCTTATTGGCTTCGAAGAAGAATTGTTCTACCACTGCATTGGAACTATTCCAGAACTATTTGATGGCAACCCTCCCTTCCATGGTCGTGGTGCTATATCATTTGCTCCCAATGTCAGCGGTATTCTCCGAGCTCTCCGCATGCTCGAAAAATATAATAATGCTATGGAATAAAAATTAAAGGTTTTACTTGTATGGATACTTGCTTTTAAAATCGAGCAAGTTCCTACAAGCAAAGCTGCAAATATAACCTCGCTATGAAAGTTTTAATGTTCGGATGGGAGTTTCCGCCTCATATTCTTGGAGGATTAGGAACTGCAAGTTACGGCATTACGAAGGGATTAGCCGCACAGCCGGATACGCATATCACTTTCTGTCTGCCTAAGCCTTGGGGCGATGAAGACAAAAGTTTTATGAACATCATCGGCCTAAGCGAAACTCCCATCGTATGGCGCGACGTAAATTACGATTATGTCAAAGAAAGATTGGGTAATAAAATGGATCCTCAACTTTACTTTGACTTAAGAGATCACATCTATGCCGATTTTAACTATCGACTGACTGATGACTTAGGCTGTATCGAGTTTTCTGGCCGTTATCCTGAAAATCTACAAGACGAAATCAACAACTACTCTATTGTTGCCGGCGTGATTGCACGCCAGCAGGAATATGACATTATTCATGCACATGACTGGCTTACATATCCGGCTGGTATACATGCAAAAAATGTTAGTGGCAAACCTCTTATAATCCATGTTCATGCCACAGACTTCGACCGTTCACGCGGACACGTTAATCCTACGGTTTATGGCATTGAAAAAGATGGAATGGACCATGCAGACTGCATTATGTGTGTGTCTGAACTTACCCGCCAAACCGTAATCAATCACTACCATCAAGATCCGAACAAGTGCATTACCATGCACAATGCTGTATATCCCTTGTCGCAAGAAATACTTGACATGGTTGCTGAACGCCGTAAGGAACATGGACACCGAAAAGAAAAGGTAGTTACATTCCTTGGTCGAATCACAATGCAAAAAGGGCCGGAATACTTTGTTGAAGCTGCTGCACTCGTATTACAGCGTACACGCAATATCCGCTTCTGCATGGCAGGTTCGGGCGACATGATGAACGACATGATTAATATGGTTGCAGCACGTGGTATTGCAGACAGATTCCACTTCCCCGGTTTCATGCGTGGCAAGCAGGTGTATGAAGCTTTTGCAGACTCTGATGTATATGTAATGCCATCTGTAAGTGAGCCTTTTGGTATTTCACCTCTTGAGGCTATGCAATGCGGTGTTCCTTCAATTATATCCAAACAAAGTGGTTGCGCAGAAATTCTTGACAAGTGTATCAAAACCGACTACTGGGATATTTATGCCATGGCCGATGCCATGTACTCGCTCTGCACTAATGATTCACTCCACGAATACTTAAAAATAGAAGGTAAAAACGAAGTTGACCAAATCACTTGGGAGAAAGTGGGTAAACGCATCTACGATGTGTACAATCAGTTCATTCACTAATCAAGGCATCACACAATAGGATACCAGATAATTATTCTATCATCATGAAAACAGTCTGTCTATATTTCGAAATACATCAAAACATTCACCTGAAGCGTTATCGCTTTTTCGACATCGGTACCGACCATTATTATTACGATGACTACGAAAATGCACGCTCAATTACTGAAACAGCCGAACGCTCATACGTTCCTGCACTTGAAACGCTCATCGAAATGGCTAAAGCCAATCCGGGCGAATTCAAATGTGCCATTTCACTTTCAGGTTGTGCCATTGAACAGTTGGAAAATCATGCTCCGCAAGTCATTGAATTACTCCAAATGCTCAATAAAACCGGCTGTGTTGAATTTCTTGCCGAACCTTACTCGCATGGATTCTCTTCATTGAAAAACGAGGAAACATTCCGCGATGAAGTTACCCGTTTGTGCAAAAAGGTGAAGACATTATTCAACCAAGAACCTAAAATCTTCAGAAACTCTTGCTTAGTCTACTCTGACGACATTGGCGAAATGGTTGCTTCTATGGGATTCAAGGGCATGCTGGCAGAAGGTGCTAAGCACGTGCTGGGATGGAAGAGTCCTCACTTCGTTTATAGCTGTAGCAGAGATCCGCGCTTGAAACTCTTGTTGCGTGATTATTCGCTTTCTGAAGACATTTCATATCGCTTCAATGACTCATCTTGGAGCGAATATCCACTCTTTGCAGACACCTATGCCAACTGGATAAGCAACCTTCCTGAAGAAGATCAAGTAATCAATATCTTCATGGAACTGTGCGCTATCGGTATTTTCCAGCCGCTGTCTTCAAACATCCTTGAATTCTTGAAAGCACTTCCTGCTAAATTCAAGGAAAGAGGTATTACCTTCAGCACTCCTTCAGAAATTTGCAGCAAAATAAAATCTGTTGGCGAACTGACAGTATCGTATCCAACATCATGGGTTGATGAGGAACGCGACCTTTCACCTTGGCTCGGTAATGTAATGCAACGTGAAGCTTTTGATAAATTATACTCTATTGCAGATCGTGTACGTATTTGCCGGGATAAGCGATTGATGCAGGATTTCGACTATCTGCAAGCATCAAATAACTTGCGCTTCATGAGTACCAAGCCTAATAGCTATGGAAGCTATCGCGGTATTTACGATACTCCCTACGATGCCTTTACTAACTATATGAACATCTTAGGCGACTTCATTACCCGTGTTAACGAACGCTATCCGCTTGATATTGACAATGAAGAACTCAATTCTTTGCTTACAACCATTAAGAACCAAGGCGATGAATTGGAACTTAAAAACAAAGAAATATCAAAGTTGCAGAACATGCTTGCTCGTTTAGAGAATCAAGTAGCAGCCGAAAATGAGGATGCACAAAGCGAGGGCAAGGCAACAAATAGAAAAAGTACCACTAAACGTGGTCCTAAAAAATAATAATTTGCCAACAAACAAATTATTGCTAACAAATTCGTAAAACAAATCAGTAAACTAGAGATTCAACACTTTAGTTTGCTGATTTTTTAATTTCATACTTTAACAAAGCTGCTATGATACAAAGCTTGAAGTTAACCGATTAAAACAATAAAAAAATGCACCTGTCAAAAGAAGAATCAAGAGCTATGGTTGTATCTGCTTTAATCATAGCCTCCATTACTGGTATTACATTTAGCATGAATAAATGTAGCCAGCATCAAAGTAATGAGCATACACTCAACAAAGAAGATGCTAAACAAGCCCGTATTTTCAATGAGAATATGGCTAAAAATATGGATGACGAAGATGAAGCAAACCATGCTACATCTCAGCCTTTTCCTTTTGACCCTAATCATGCAGACTCTATTACATTAAAAGCTGTAGGGTTAAAAAGTTGGCAAATAAAGAACATGATGAAATATAGGAGCAAAGGGGGTATATGGCGATCTGCTGAAGACTTTAAGCGATTATATGGTTTAACTTCTGAAGAATATGAAAGATTGAAACCATACATTCGCATTGCTCCGGAAGACAGACCTAAAACCAACAACAATTACAAGGACTACACACAAGAAATCTCTGAAATAAAAGAGATGCCCTATCAACGAGTTGAAAAATACGCAGAAGGTACCCAAATATCACTTAGTCAAGCGGATACCACTGCATTGAAAGGCATTCCAGGAATTGGCAGTTATTATGCTAGTAAAATCGTAAAATACCGGAACAGGCTTGGTGGATTTAACCATATTGGACAATTAGAAGAAATTGAGGGCTTACCGCCAGGAATAACACGATGGTTCTTCCTTGAACAAAATCCACCAATACATAAAATAAAAATAAATGAAAGTAGTTTCAAGGAACTTGTAAGACATCCCTACTTATCGTATGAACAAACAAAAGTTATAGTTAATCATATAAGGCGCTATGGTCCTCTACATAGTTGGAAAGATCTACGCTTGTACAAAGAGTTTACTGACAAGGATTTTGAACGATTGGCTCCATACTTCACATTTAACTAAAAAGAAGCCTTAGATTTTTCTGTAAGCAAGTATAAAACTAATGGTCAATAGACTACTTAATAGAAGAAAAATAAATGATTAAGGTACGACTACTTAATCATACATCAATGGAAGTGCTATAACGCAGTGGCACTTCCATTTTTAAGATGCCTATATCATGCCGTTTCGGACAGGCCTACCTGCCCTACTTTCTTTTGTTCAAAATGTCAAAGAACGCTCTATCAAGCAAAGGATATGCTGTTTTTTCATCCGTCAAGCTAAGAAGAACCTGACTTAATCACTGGCAAAGGTACAACGCAAAACCGCCAATTCCAAATTTTTGGACGACCTGATATCGCACCTCACCTATAAACTACTTGAATTACGTACTACAAACTCATTCTGACTCAAACAGTTCAAAACGGATTTTCGGCAAAGAAAAAAGTGAAATAGGGATATGCAAAACGATGAAGAAAACGAACTTTCCCCAAGCAGCATCAATCCCTTACCTCCATAAACGAGCA
>Red_p2__coassemble_822_pt1 | contig 16540 bp, 12 predicted proteins | sample Red_p2__metabat2_high_PE_023 | metagenome-assembled genome bin Red_p2
AAACAAAGGGCTGAATGCGCTTTTGAGGGTGTGGAAAACTTTGGAGGTGCGATATCAGGTGCCGAAAAAATTTGGATTTCGGGGGGTGCGTGTTGTATCTTTGCCTACGGCGAAGTCAGGCTGCACCTCAGCCTTGACGGATGAAAAAACAATATTCCTTATTGATTCATTCAGCGTTCTTTGACATTTTGTTACAACAGAAAGTAAGGCAGGTAGGCCTGTCTGAAACGCGCAAGAGATTGCGTTTGCAAATATCGGCTCTCTATAATCTTATGGAAACTAAAAAAGAGGAATCCCGATGGAATGAATATCGGTTTTCCTCTTGGTGAAAAAATGTATGAGAAAGGTTCATCCAAACAGTTCGTCAGAATTTGTCGATGTCGATAGAGAGTCCAACCTGAAAGTTGATACCATCGGTTAGCGGTGCATTCAGATAGTAATACCGCGGACGGTAATTGAACAGGTTGTCGAGCGCCAGCGACAATTTCACTGCTTGGCCAAACTGGTGCGTGGTGGCTAACTTCCACACCGTGTAGGCAGGGTATTTAACTTTAACAGTACCCTTTGAAATGTCGTAGTAATCCACATACTCCCGGTTTTCGGTGGCAGAAAGCAAACGGCCACTCAAACAGAAATTCGTGCGATACAGTTTGCTCCACCGATGTTCGTACTCGGCCCAGACGTTGAGCGCATGTGCACGCGCCGGAATGTATTGGTTGTTGATGGAATTACCGTCGTTGTCGGTGGGCAGCTCCTCCTTGGTATAGGCGTAGGTGAAGCGAGCCGAGAAGCCGTTGTTCCATCGGGTGTTGAGGCCCAATTCACCACCGTACACCTTGAAGTCGGCGAGGTTGACGTAGGGCAGGTAGGGCAGTTTGTCGCCCGGCTTTTTGTAATAAGGCGCCGCTGTGGCAATTTTGTCCTGCACGTGGTTGTAGTAAACCGAAGCCGTGGCGTTGTAACGCGGTTTGGCGTATTCGGCCGAGAACGTAAAGTTGTGGCTTTTTTCGGGACGAAGGTCGGGCGTGCCTTCAACAATCCAAATGCCGCTCATGTCGAAGTTGTAATACCGCTCCTTCAGCGTTGGGCTGCGAAAGCCCATGCCGTAGCCCAGACGCAACGTTAGGTTGTGCTGCGGACGGTATCGCAGATTCAGACGCGGCGTGAGGTGCGAGAGGTTGCGGTCTGACAAATAGTCGTAGCGAACGCCACCAACGACTTCCCATTCGGGCGAAATCTCCCAGTCGTGCTGGGCATATACACCCAGACAGTCCTGTTCGCGGATGCGGTTTTTCAGATTGACGTTCATTAAATAATCGTGCAGATAGTCGACACCCAGGGTCAGTAGGTGCTGCTTACTGAAGCTGTGGTTGTAGAGCAGTTTCACTGAGTTCTGCACATTGCTGTAATCGCGGAGTTCCAGATTCTGACGACGCAGGTGGTCGGACTTGTCGTATTGGTCGAAAGCATAGGTCAGCGAAAGATTGTCGTGAGCCGTAGGTCGCCATTCCATTTTGGCCCCTCCGCTGAAACTGCGGTAATGTTCCGGCACATCGGCGGTACGCACCGTTTCGCGCCAGTAATAACCTGCTCGTGCCGTGAAGGTGAGCTGTTCTGTAGGTTGCCATCTGAACCGGTCGTTGAGGTTCAGCACCTTATCGCCGTAAATCGTTGTGATGATGCGCGTCACGGGGTTGGGGGCGCTGTGTACGTCGTAGTTGTCTGTTTTGCTGAAATTGACACAGAGAGAATTGCTCACATGCTTGTTGGCCAGCCCCATCGCGGCCGTGTAGCGCTGTTCGCCGTGTTTGGCAAGGCGTGCGTTGACTTGCGCCGTCCACGACTTGGCGTTGTTTCGCGTAATGACATTGACCACGCCCCCCACCGCATTGCTTCCGTAAAGAGCCGAAGCAGCACCGCGCACAATTTCGATGCGTTCCACGTTTTCGAGCGTGATGCGCGAAAAGTCTACATCGTCCATTGTTTCACCGGCCATCCGTTCACCGTCAACGAGAAAGAGCAGTCCCTGTCCGCCAAATCCCGAAAAGTTTAAGTGCGTTTGCTGATTCATGGCATAGGTGAATTCTGCTCCCGGCATGGTTTGTGTCAGCAAGTCCTGAATGTTGGTGGCATCGCTCCGCTCAATGTCGCGGCGCGAAATGACGCGCGTTTGTACGGGCGTATTTTTCAGCAGTTTCGGAGTTCGTGTGGCAGTGACCACCACCTCGCCCGCTTTGCTGATGCTGAAAACAGAATCTTTAAACTCCTCTTTCGGCATGGGCAGGCTTAAGGCGGCCATGATGGGAAACATTGCGATAGGTGTCATGATCAACGTCAGTAGGGATATTTATAATTGATAGTTAAATAGCACTTGGTGCCTGTGGGCGACAAATAATCCTCGAGCTGCAAGGCGGCATAGGTGCCGTCGTTCAGACGGAGGATAAACACATGATTGTTATGGACAAACTGCGGCGGCATGGGAGGAATGCGCATGGTGAGCCACGATGAAAGTACGCGGTTGACCTTGATGCCCTGAGAGGGTACGAGGCTTTGAAGCATTTGTGTCTGTGAGTCCCATACTTCGTTCTCGGTCCAAACGTCCTCGGTGAACGGCATGTCGGCAAAAGCTTCGCTCGATTCGGGCAACTGGTCGATGCGGGTGTAGGACGTTTCGAACACAGCCCCACCGTTGGTGCGCACATTGTTGCGGTGAACAGCAATGCTCCATTCGGCCGGCTCGGGCTGCGGGTCGCAGGGGGTGAACGAGCGGAATTCGTTTTTCGACACTCCTTCGCCAAAGACATCGAACCAATAAAGATATTGTCCGTTCTTTCCGTCGCTCTCGCCCGTCAGTGTCATGGGAATAGGTACCGGTGCACTCACCGAGTCGGTTTTCAAGTCGATGTAGTGCCAGTCGGTCCAACTGGTGGCGTTTACCGTAATCTGACCTTCGCGTCCGAGCTCTTCGGCCGGCGGTTCGTCATAAATGCCATCGGCTATGCCGGTGCATGCTGAAAGCAGTGCTACCGACATGGCCGTGAACCATTTTGTAAAACCAAACACATTCATCGAATTTCAATTCCTTGCACATTGTATTTCTTACCGTCGCGCTCGATGATGAGCTGACCATTCGAAATGTATTTTCTGCTCTTTGATACTTGCTGCTGCGTGGTGGTGACGTGGTCAATGCCGGTGGCATCGTCCTTGCCAAAGGTCGACACAATAGGGAAAGGCATGGCGCCGGGCTGGAAAGCGTTTTCGGCATAGGTAATGTCCGTGCCGTTCATCTTAACCAGCAGATTTCCGCCTTTCGTGAATCCGTAGTTACCGTCCATACCCTGTGAGGTTTTGAAGTGGAAGGTGATTCCGTCCTGCGAGTAGTCGCGGAAGTAACCGCCCTTTTCTTCGTTCCATGTCAGGCCCTTGATGATGTGGCTTCCTAACAGGATGTCGCCCATGACTGTGCCGTCGAGTGAATACTCGTGTAGCGCAATGTCGAGTTGCTTTTGACCGTCGACTTCGTAGATGCGCGCATCGTAGGTAACCGATGGGTTGATGTACGGGCCGATTGAACCACCAACTACTACCGATACCTGCTTCGTGGTGGGTTTCACATAGTAGCTTTCGATGGAGTAAGTGATGGGCATGGGCATGTCACCATAGTTGAAGGTGAGGGCCAGTGAAAGTTTGTAGACCCCTCCGTCGTGCGTGAATGAACCTTTGAGCGAAGAACCTTTTACTTCCTTACCGCCAACAGTGGCTGTAAATGGCTGGTCGGCCCAGGTTACACCTTCGTGATCTCCTGTGTACTTCGTGTTCTTGATGGTGAACGAAGGAATAACCATGTTGTTGTATTTCATGCTGGGCAGCGTGAGGTCGGAACCTTCGTAGCGTACAGTGTCTGAAGCCGTTTCGGTGGTGCCCATTTGGGTGGAACCGGCTGAAATGTAGAATACAGATTTGCCGGCAAAGGTCATGGCACTATGTTGTTGTGCCGAAGCTGAAAGCAAACCCATGGTGGCAGCAAGAAGCGTAAAGATTTTTTTCATACGTGATATGTTGATTGATTAAAATAAGCAGAGCAGAACAGGCTTTCGCCCGGTGTGGCGGGTAGGGCACCAGGGTTTAGTTTTTGTCGGTGGCGTTGTACATCCAGAAACCTGCTACCAGGGCAATGAATACGCCGGCAATGATGGACATTTCAACCACGTGACCCATGGAGTCGACCCATATTTCGCGGAAAAAACCACGGCGGGTAGCCACTTCGACCGAATTCCAAAACACAATGACTGTGGCCAGTGCCAAGCAGTCCGGCAAATCCCATTGAAAAGGCCGCATAATGCAATGTGGTCGGATCAAGAAGATGTTCCATCAATATCATGATGGCGTGGCCTATGGGCATGAGCAACAGTACAATCAGAAATGAACCTAAGGTTTTACCTAAGTATATTTTATTTGTCATGTATGTTACCATATGAAGTTACTGGTTGAACCCATTTGAATATTGGGTGCCCAAACAGTCAGTATTTCAGTAGGAAGCATTTTACTTGTTCACCTGTTTTCTGTTTACTCTTTGGCTATTTACTTTCAGCTGACAACCGAAGAGTAAACACAAGTGGACAACCTGCCGGAAACCTTTTTTTCGGGTGCAAAGGTACTTTGACCTATAAAGTCCCGAAATACCCTAAGAAAGGTATATTTTAACTTAAAAGAGTAGGTTGTTAGGCGAGTGGGAAGCGCATAATCTCCTCTTCTCGATGGTATCACCGGATGCAAGTATTGTTTGTGTAGCCTGACTGCTCTGTTATTTTTTTGTATCAATAAGTCAAATATCGCTGTTCACTGTTCCGGAATACAATGCAGAAAGCATTATTTTTTAAGTTCAGAAATGCTGCAATGTTTATCCGGTTTGGAAACGCTGCAAAGTTACAAATCTGCCCTTGAGCGCATCAATTTTGATAAAGAAGTCGTCTAAACTTTTCTGATGAAGATTTGATTTGGAGATTTATCCCTTCTAAATTCAATCTTCACCTTTCTTTTTGGTCGTTTTTTGACCTTTCATCAGTCGTGTAGCTCGCTACACTCCTTCTTCAAGGCCCAAAAACGCCTCAAAAATTAAGGCAAATCTTGAATTTCATAAAAGTTCAGACGACTTCAAAACAAAAAAGTGCCGGCGCAATCACTGCGGCGACACTTTCAATCTATCTTGAAAAAATAGAGAAATGAAATAAGGAAAGAGATGTTTTTAATTTGTTTCATTGCCCCGGCACAAGTTGGCAAACTGTTAAGGTTATCCCTTCCTTTACAAAGGGCGATTCACCGATTTGCAACTAATTGTGTAGGTGGTTACCTTACAGCTGCTTACCGTGCTGGTGGCTTTGAAGTTGTGTGTTATATATGTAAGTGAGCCTGTTTGCATTACATCATGGGGTGTGCCATACGCATCGGCATAGCTCCGTGACCGCGCATATTGGGCGGTCCCATGCGTTCGCCTTTTTCTTTGCCCTTACCAGCCATGCTGCCGTTGAAGATGTTCAGCTTATAAATAAAGTGAACCATGAAGTAGGAGTTGATGGCATTCGTCCACGAGTCAGTGCGCTGCGTGGCGGTGAGCGTACGGCTTACGTTGCTTTGCTTCTGCAAAATGTCGTAGAACTGGATGCTGATGGTAGCGGCATTATTCTTGAGGAACGACTGGGCAATCTGGGCATTCCATAACAGTTCATTCGTGTTCATCGAACGGTCGGAGTAGCCACGGCGCGAAGTCATGCGGATGTCGGTCGAAATGCTCAGGCCAAAGTCGAAGTTGAAGTTGGCGTTTGCACCGTATGCAAAGTTCCAGGTGTCCATGTTGGCATTTTTCTGAATGGTGGCACGGGCATGCTGATAGTTCAAACGTCCGAGTACGCCGACGTCAAACCAGTTGGCACGGTACGACAATCTGACATTTTCGTCGATGCGGAACGTACGTGTGGTGTTTTTTTCCGACGACGCACTGTTGAATATATTATTGTAGTAGTCGTAAGTATGCTCCACCTCGGTTTTGGGAAGTGCCAGCAGCGCAGCCGACGCACTGACTGCCTGCTTGGTATTCATTCGGCTGATGTAACCCACGGAATTGTCGAAATTGAACGACGTAAAGGTGTTGATGTTAAACAGCTTTTCGCGTCCGACTGCGGTATTGAACATGAACATACCGCGACCATTCCAGTTGCCATTGATGTTTTCCGGACGCATGTAGCGCACACCGGTGGTTTCGTCGTAAACCATGCGGTTTGAAATAGCATTGCTCGTTTGGCTGAAGTTCACCCCACCCATCAATCCTTGCTGTCGTTCGGGGTTGTAGCCGTGGTAGCTCACACGCAAGGTGTTGCTCCACGAAGGCTTCAAGCCGGGGTTACCCATTGAAATGTTCAAGGGGTCGGCATCGTCGACAACGGCCAAGAGGTCGGTCATCGAAGGTTCCGACGAAGAACCGCGGTAGCGAATGTCGAGTTGGCTGGTTTTCGAGAATTTGTAGCGGAAACGCACCTGCGGCGACACCTTAAACACGTCGCGCGTAATGAGCGTGTCGATGTGTTGTCCGGGGCGATTGTATGCCATTTTTGTTTTTTCGGGGTTAAAGTCTACGCCGGCATTGAAACGTATTTTTTCGGAGTTATAGCGAATGCCCACGTTAGCCGTGTGGTCGTAGTACTTATAAGTGGCATACTGCGAATTGAAATTATCGCGCACAGCATTCAGCACCTCATCACGGTTGGGCAAAGTGCCGAGTTCCGGATAATTTTCAGGATCGCCAAAGTTTTCGTAACCTGGGAAAAGGGTTTTGAAAGGATCGTAAGCCAGCGAATCCAGGTTGAAGCGCGAACGGTTTGAATCCTGATAGCGGTGAGCAAACTGGTAACGCGCCTCGGCGAACCAATTCTTGGCAAACGGTTCAGCATAGCTCAGTCGAACTCGGTAGTTGTAGTTCTTCGAGGGCGTGGTGCTGTACTGGTTCAGGAAGTTCTTTTTATCCTTATCGTTTTGGTTGTTGTACTGAATGTTCGAAATTGAAAAGCTGTTCGATTCCGACTTTGAGTAGCTACCGCGCAAATGCAGCGACAAGTTGCGTCCTTTGGCGTTGAGACGTCGCGTCACGTTCAAGCCACCGTCGACATTGTGCGTTTTGCTGTCGCCCATCGACAATCGCTGATTCGTGTTCACCATAATGGCGTAAAGTTCGGGATTGCTCAAAATCACGTTTTGCGCAAAGATGCTGTCGAGCGGACTCACCGAAAAGGCATACGGATTGCTGTTGAACGTAGCCGAAAGCGAAGCACCATCGTTGTGCGACTCCGAGTACGAATAGCCCGGGCGGAAAGTGATGGTAGTCATCGTGTCGGGACTCCACTGCATACGCAAACTGGCATTGACGCTTGAGCTCGACGAACCCGTTTTGCTGCGCGAATTGGCAAACGAACTGCTTTTGCTGTCAGAGGTAAGGAAAGTTTCGGAGTTCGAAATGCTCACCAAGTCACGGCTTGAATGGTAGTAGCGCACGTTACCGCCAAATTCCAAGCGTCCTGCCTCGCGTTTCTTCTTATCATTTTCCCACGAAAAGTCCAAGCCCGCGCTTTTAGTAGCCGTCAGTCCGCTACTACCGCCAAATCCACGGTAGCTGCCAAATCCCTGATTGTTCGTGTTATTCATTGAGCCAAACACCGACACACGGCTACGGTCAGTGAATCGGGTAGCAAACAAGCGTCCGCTGTAGCGGTCGTGATTACCGTAAGCCACGTCAAGGTTTGTCACCCACGATTCGTTCAGTTCTTTTTTGGTCGAGATATCGAGCACCGTAGTTTCTTCCCCGTCGTCGATGCCGGTTTGTTCGGTGTAATCGCTTTGTTTATCGTAGGCTTTAATTTTGCTCACCAAGTCGGTAGGCAAGTTTTTCATGGCCGTTTCCGTATCGCCTTTGAAAAAATCCTTACCGTTAATCAGGAATTCCTTCACCGTTTTTCCGTTCCACTTGATGGAACCATCGTCACCCACTTCCACGCCGGGCAACTGCTTGACCAATGCCTCGAGCGTCGAACCTTCGGGCACGCGGTACGCCTTAGCGTTAAACATCGTGGTATCATCCTTTTGTTCCACCTTCGAAGCCGTGACCGAAACCGTTGCCGTTCCCAGCGTATGGTTATCGGCCTGCATGAGCAAGTCGCCCACTTTCAGCGTATCAGTTCCGGCTTTTATTTCAATGTTTTTCGTTACGGTTTCATAACCCAGATACGAAAGGCGCACGGTGTATTTTCCCGGAGTCGGTGCCACAAGGGTAAACGTACCATTGGCAGCCGTTGAAGCAGCGCGTAGCACTTTGGTATCGTTTGTTTTAAGCAGAGCGGCAGTAGCCAGTTCTACAGGTTTTTTGCCTTGGCTTTCTGTAGCCCTACCTGTTACGATGTGTTGTGCCCACAATTGCGTGGTCATCAGCAGCGACAGGAAGAATAATAGTCTTCGTCTCATTTATTTGATACTATATATGTGTTGTAAATTCAGTAAGTTTGCATGTCCGTTTGTGGTTCGGCCACATCAATATAGATGGAAAATAAATCAGAAGGTTTAATTGCCCGCCTCTTTTTTTTCCTTAAAAATGGACAAACTATCGTTTTTTGTCGTGTAATCACTCATTTACGTTTGCCTATCAATGGGAAAACCTGTACATTTGCGTAAAATCGTAATATTTATTTGCCATGACAAAAATAGCTCATTCCATCAGCCGTATAGAAATATCCAGTTTATGGAGCGGCCATAAACACATTGTGTGGGACTTGCGTCCGGACGTCAACGTGTTAAGCGGACGAAACGGAGCAGGAAAAAGCACCATACTCAACAAACTCATTCACCATTTGCGCACTGTTCCCACCACGGGCGAAATTGCCGGTGGCACCCATTTGGGTGTGAAAATAGACTTCAGCCCCTCGGATGCCACAAGCATTCGCTACGATGTGATGCGCAGTTTCGACCGCAAGATTATTGCTGCCGAACCCATCGGAGGTATCAAGGACGTACGCATTGTCACCGAACTCGACTGGCAGCTTTACCTGGTGCAGCGTCGTTACCTCGACTATCAGGTCAATGTGGGCAACCGCATGATTGCCTTGCTTACCAGCGGCGACCCCGATGCCCGCGAAAAGGCTACGCAAACGGCCAATTTAAAGACACGCTTCCTCGACATTGTCGACGAACTGTTTTCCGAAACCGGCAAACGCATCAATCGGCAGAGCAATGAACTGTCGTTCCTTCAGTACGAAGAGGAAATTCCGCCCTACTGCCTGTCGAGCGGCGAAAAGCAAATACTGCTCATACTGCTCACCGTGCTCACCGAGGACCAGCAACCCTACGTCATTTTCATGGACGAGCCCGAGGCCAGTCTGCACTTTGAGTGGCAAAGAAGGCTCATAGCCCTGGTGCGCGAACTCAACCCCAACGCACAAGTGATAATGACCACCCATTCGCCAGCACTGATCATGAACGGTTGGGAGGATTGCGTCACCGAGGTGTCCGACATCACTTTCTGATATCACCTTATCTGACGTCACCTTCCCGTCCCTCAGAACAGCGCACCGCTTACTTTCTTCCGTGTGCCATGCCTTTTCGTTACCAACTAACCTTTTTGCCATGAAGAAATTAAGTCAGCACCTAACCAGTGCCTATATTGAGGCCATGAACACCCTGAGCGGCAAAAAGTCGCGACAGTGCATCGTGGTCTACGTTGAAAGTTACGACGATATATTTTTTTGGAGCAATTTGCTGCGGCCGCTCGAAACCGACCGCGTATATTTCGAAGTGATGCTACCTTCGCGCACCTCGCTTTGCAAGGGTAAGAAAATAGCCCTGTCCAATGATTTAGGCGAACGGCTCGGCCGTTGCATGATAGCCTGTGTCGATGCCGACTACGACTACCTGATGCAGGGAGCAACGCTCACTTCCGAAACCGTGTGCCGTAATCCCTACGTGTTTCACACCTATGCCTACGCCATCGAAAACTTTCAGTGCTATGCTCCGGCTTTGCAGCATGTGTGCGTCATGGCCACGCTCAACGACCGCCACCTCTTCGACTTCGAGAACTTCCTTGCGCGATATTCCGAAATCGTGTGGCCGCTTTTCGTGTGGAACGTATGGGCCTACCGCTACGGAGTGTACAAGCAGTTCTCCATGCTCGACTTTTACCACATCGTGCAACTCAAGGAAATAAATTATTACCATCCCGAACAAACGCTCGACCATTTGCGTCGACTGGTCAATGCAAAAATCAGTCGTCTGCAAGCGCAGTTTCCGCAGGGAAAAACCACCTACAAACCGCTGCGCACCGAAATGCTGAATCTGGGCCTCACGCCGCAAACCACCTATTTATATATGCGTGGTCACGACATTTTCGACGGCATAGTCACGCCCCTGCTCGGGGGAATTTGCGAAATGCTGCGCCGCGAGCGCGAACGCGAAATACGCAAATTCGCTGAACACAATGTGCAGATGCAGAACGAGCTATCGGCCTATCAGAATGCCACAGCTTCTATCGAGGAAATGCTTCGCAAACACACCGCCTATATGGACTGTCCGCTTTACCAGCGCGTGCAAAACGACATCAGGCAATGGCTGGCATTGAGGCAGACACCTGCGCCGGATACAGCTGTAAACCAAGCGGCCGAGCCCATTGGTCCCAAGCAGTCGCAGACAACGTTGCAGCCCACGACACAGTCGCAGCCCAAACCGCAACCGCAGTCCGAAAAGCAAACTGCCAAGCACAAGAAGAAGAAAAAGAAAGCGAAAAAGCCCAATGCCGCTTCGCAATCCTCACCGCAAAAGGCAGTTTAAGTTACCGCCCATTTGGTTGCATAGCGTCATTGCTGTAACTTTGCACCGAAACCGGGAGAAACATGGAGTTCCTAAAATCAGATCGGTAGAAACAGCGCAGTGCATACTTCACTTTTGCGCATGGGTTTCAGACAGGCCTTCCTGCCTTACTTTCTGTTGTATCAAAATGTCAAAGAACGCTGAATGAATCAATAAGAGTAATTTGTTTTTTCATCTGCTGAGGCTGAGGTGCAGCCTGACTTCGCTACAGCAAAGATACAACACGCACCCCCCGAAATCCAAATTTTTTGGGCACCTAATATCGCACCTCCGAAGTTTTCCACACCTCCGAATGTGCCTTCAGCCCTTTGTTTATGGGCGTTCCCGTGCATTTTCCACAATCGCAAAAAAGTGAAATAGGGATATAATATTTAGTCCCACATTGATTAACAAACCATACGAACCGAGCGAAAATCACCGTTCAATAATCTACTGAATCCCCGACGAAATAAATCCCGGCAAAAACTGCTTATGTCTGAAAAATCACTGAAAGAAAAAACCGCCAACGGCCTGATGTGGGGCGGCATCAGCAATGGCGCACAACAGCTGCTCAATCTCGTTTTTGGCATCTTCCTTGCCCGTTTGCTTTCACCAGCCGACTACGGTATGGTAGGCATGCTCACCATATTCACCCTCATAGCCTCAGCCCTTCAGGAAAGCGGCTTTATTTCCGGGCTGAACCGCAAAAAAGAAGTCACCGCGGCCGACTACAATGCCGTGTTCTGGTTCAACGTTATTTGCAGCCTCAGCATCTACGCCGTGCTCTACCTTTGTGCACCCCTCATAGCCGCATGGTTTCGCGAACCCGTGCTGGTGCCCTTGTCGCGCCTTTCGTTTTTGAGTTTCGTCATCTCCGCACTCAACACCGCACCCCGCGCCTGGCTCTTCCGCAACATGAAAGTGCGCGAAACAGCCCTGCTCACCATTCTGGCCCTCATTGTATCGGGCATAACCGGCGTTGTGTTAGCCTGGAACGGCTTTGCCTACTGGGGCATAGCCGTGCAAAACCTCATGTTCTGCCTCATGCTCACCGTCGGCAGCTGGTGGTTTTCCGAGTGGCACCCCACGTTCCACATCAACCTCCGCCCACTGCGCGGCATGATTGGTTTCAGTTCGCGCCTGCTGGCCACCAACATCTTCACCCACATCAACAACAACCTGTTCAGCATATTCTTTGGCCGCCTGTATGGCGAAAAAACTGTAGGTTACTACAACCAGGCCAACAAATGGACCGGCATGGGCTACACCATGCTCACCGGCATGGTATGGAGCGTAACCCAGCCCCTTTTTGCCCGCCTCTCGTACAACGAGCCCGAACGCATGCAGCAAGTATTTCGCAAAATGCTTCGCCTCACCGCCTTTCTGTCCTGTCCCGCCCTCTTCGGCCTGGCCCTCGTTGCGCCCGAGTTTATCGAAATAGCCATCACCGCCAAATGGCTTCCCAGTGCCTACCTCATGCAAATACTCTGCATTGGCGGCGCCTTTGTGCCCATATCCTCGTTCTATTCCAATTTTGTGGTCAGTCAAGGCAAAAGCCAACTTTTTATGTGGAACACCATGGCACTTTGCGTGGCACAGTTATTGCTTTTAATCGGAATGTACCGCTTCGGCGTGCAAGCCATGGTCATAGCCTACGTGGTGCTCAACACTCTTTGGCTCTTTGTGTGGCACCATTTTGTGCAACGCCTCATCGGCCTTAAGCTGCGTTTGGCCCTGCGCGATGTGCTTCCCTTCTGCGCCATTGCCGCCCTGTCGATGGCCCTGGCATGGTTCGCAGCCCGAGGTGTCACCAATATTTATGCCTCGCTCGTCATCAAGGTCGTGGTAGCCGCCGCCTCGTATGTACTGATGCTTCGTTTGCTTGGTGCGCAAATCATGAACGAGTGTCGCGAGTTTCTGCTGCAAAAAATGGGCCGACGCAAATAACAGCCCTCAGCCCTCAGGCATCCACCCTTCATTTGATTATCAACACACATTCTTACACAACACATTTATGTACCTCATTCTTTTCATCGGCATTGCGCTGATTAGTTACCTGGTTCAGGCCAACCTCAACTCAAAGTTCAAAAAATACTCGCAAGTAGGCCTTGCCTCGGGCATGACCGGACGCGAAGTAGCTGAAAAAATGCTGCACGACAACGGCATTTATAACGTGCGCGTCACCTGCGTACCCGGTCACCTCACCGACCACTACAACCCCGCCGACGGCACCGTCAACCTTTCCGAAAGCGTGTACCACAGCAATTCCGTAGCCGCAGCCGCAGTAGCTGCCCACGAATGCGGCCATGCCATTCAGCACGCCGTAGCCTACGGTCCGCTCACACTTCGCAGCACCCTGGTTCCCGTAGTATCGTTTGCCTCGAACTGGGTGCAGTGGGTGCTTTTAGCCGGTGTACTGCTCATTACCGTCTACCCCGGCATACTGGCCGTTGGTGTCGGCCTGTTTGCCCTCACCACGCTGTTCAGTTTCGTCACCCTGCCCGTTGAAATCGACGCATCGCGCCGCGCCACTGCCTGGTTGCAGCGTGCCGGCATCACCTCGGCCTACGATCACCCCATGGCCGTGTCAGCCCTGCGTTCTGCTGCCTACACTTACGTAGTAGCAGCCCTCAGTTCACTCGCCACGCTCATTTACTATGCCCTTATGCTCGTCGGTGCATCCAGCGACGAATAAATTCCGGCAGCCTTCTTTTTTCTCTGCCAACTGACATTTTGGCATAGCCCTTTCAATTAAAAAATAATTATTCCTAAAAAAAAGCAACTTCCCAATGGCTCATACCCATGGAAGTTGCTTTTTTTTGTAGCCTGTCATCGAGGCTCGCTCGAAAGTCGGCTCATGCCCATTCGTTGCAGTGCAGAATCATATTCCCAATACGAACAGCACCAACAGCCGCACGCAAGTCACCGACACAAAAATGAAAGGAGGCAAACACACCGTAGATGGGTGTTTACCTCCTTGTTGTATGTATCAGTATGAATTAACTTTCAAGGCTCGTTTCGTTAGCGAACCATCTTCTTCGTCATGGTCGAGCCATCGGTAAACGTAACCGCCTGGATGCACACACCCTTTTCAGGTTTGGCAATTTGCATACCCTTCAGGTTGAAGTACTTCACACTCTTCACCTCTTTACCTTCCACAGTCAAGTCATTGTCGATGCCTGCAATTTCGCTCTTGAAAGCAAAGTACGCATCGCTCAGCGCCCAGATGTACATTACATCCACCGAAGGCTTCGTAGCATTAAGCAGGAACGTCGTACCCTCGGGAGCCGTCAGCGTACGCTTTTCAGCATCGTAATCCATCACGAGCGAAGGCGTCACATCGTAGTACCAGTGGTCCATCATGAATCCCGTACCCGGAATCACCTCCTCCTGTTCAATGCGGTATTTTGCGCCACCGAAGTAAGCCGTGGCATCAGCCTTGGGGTAAAGTCCCAGATACTGGTCGGTAGCAAATTCCACCTTGTTGCCCTTGATTGTACCCACCAGCGTAGCCTTCGGGTCGAGGTCGAGTATGGAGTTCATGTAAAGTTTGTCGCCATCCATAGCCACCACCACTTCGCCATCAGCCGTTTCGCCCTCTTCATTGTAGATAACCGACCACTTTTCCTGTTTCAGGTTTTCGGGCATCAGCGTAATTTCCTCATTGAGCGGCGTGTAAACCGAGTTGAAATCAGCAAAGTTATTGTAGCTCATGTTGTTGCTGAATACCAAACCAAGCACCGCCTTGTCGTCCTTCAGTTCATCGAGCGAAACCACACCCGTAGTCTCGTCAATGCTGAACGTCACGTTCTTAGCCGAGAAGTCGGGCACATACACTTTCTTCTCGTCGTTCGGGTTCATAGCCACCACCTTAGCCAGGTAGATGTAGTAATCGCCGTTTTCGCTGTAGTCGATAGACTGGTACAACGGCATCACAATTTTGTTACCCTCCTTCGTCGCCTTTACCCACGTATTGGCGCGAGCCTGCGTCACGGGGTTTTTCAAGTACACCGTCTTGCCATCGGGCGCATACACCATGAACATGATGTAACCATCCTGCGGATCGACGTAGGGATAACCCATGTAAGTCGACAGCGCAGTACCGCTTCGCTTGTACGCCTTGAGTTCACCCTCGGGTTGTTCGGTGATGATGTCAGTGGTAAACTGCACGTCAGGATATTCCATCAGCGTCACATTGTAGTAATAGTCGATGTATCCGAATTCGTCCTTCAGTACATTTTCAAGCAAGAACATATCCGAAGTGTACGTCTTCGAAGCCTCGTTGAAGTTGAGCACAAAGTCAGCCTCGACCAGTTTGTCATCGACCGAGTTCGCGCCCACACCCCACACCGGGTAGAAGTCCGACACGATGCCCACAAACTGCTTGTTGGCAAAAGTCACCTTGTTAGCCTCCTTTTTGCCTTTCAGCCAACCTTCGGGCAGTGAATTCAGCAAGCCCTGCACATACACGTCGTTGCCCACTTCGCCCATTTTCACTTTAGTAGTCACAGCCTTGCCCTCTTTGTCCACGGCGTTCAGCATATAGTCCTTCGTAGTCAGTCCTTCGGGAACCTCAACTGCCACTTCGTTGAAAGGCGCAAGTACCGTTTCATAGTCGCCCAGCATCACCCACGCATTGTTCGAGCTGTACACCATGCTCAGCAAGTGCTTGCTGTCGGTGCCCAACATTTTCAGCGATTCACCCTCGACAGCCACTTCAAGCTGCTTTTGGGCCTCGTCGATGACAAAGGTTTGGCTCGCCTCATCGTATTTGAACATGTACAGCAGCAAGTACTGGTTGTACTGGCTCAAGTAGCCCACGGTTTGTCCGAGTTCTACGTTGATTTTCGTTTTATCCTCGTTGTAAGTACCTTTCACCCAGCTGTTGTAGCCCGCCAGGTCCATCATGATTTCCTTGAACCACACGGTTTTTCCATCCGGGTCGAACACCACCTTCATCAATCCGTGCTGGTCGTCCGTCTGAAAGTTGGTACCATCTGCGGTATAGTAATTCTTACCCGAGCGGTAAAACATTTTCATCTCGCCCGCCGGCTGTTCGTTTACCAGTTCGTAGTTGGTATTGAGTGTTTTTGCCGCAATGCGTCGGCTGTTAAGGTCGGTACGCATCAGTCGGTCAGTAGGTTGCATACTGTAGCGTTGCATCGATTTTTGTCCCAGCGGACTGGTCATGTGTCGCACGCCGTGCTGCAAATACTCCCGGTTGCTTTCTGCCATTTTGAATGGCGTACGAAGCTGTTGTGCCCATGCACATAGCGATGTGATAACCAAAGCAGTGAGTAAAACTATCCTTTTCATAGGCTAAAACTGTTAGGTTAAAAAAATTGGTTGAGTAGGTTGAATTTTTTCGAAATCCTTAGCGCAAATGTACTGGATTTAAGTGCGAATGAGCAAATAGTTACTCTTAAAAAACACTAACAAACAAAACATTAGTTATTTTGTATAGCTATATATCTATCAAATAGTAATTATAGTACAAATGGTGTTATCAAAATGTAAGCTGCAAAAAGGATGAATAAGATATTAAAGAGTGTTTTTCATCCCTTAAACTGAAGATTTAAGGGGGCAAATGCAAGTTCCTATAAATGCAGAACAAACTAAATCCGCGAATGTAAGGTTTCTGTGGCCGACAGGCGGGCGGCATTCC
>Red_p2__coassemble_1062_pt1 | contig 13497 bp, 10 predicted proteins | sample Red_p2__metabat2_high_PE_023 | metagenome-assembled genome bin Red_p2
CAGCCTGACTTGGCGAATGCAATGTCAGTGCAAACCGAATGCAGAGCGATGAGAGTTTGCTCTCAAGAGCTATGCTGAGGTGAAGCCTGACTTGGCGAATGCAATGTCAGTGCAAACCGAATGCAGAGCGACGAGAGCTTGCTCTCAAGAGCTATGCTGAGGTGAAGCCTGACTCCGCAAAGCAAAGTAAAAATACTTCGATAGAATTATATAAAATAATTTTGAGCACCTACTTACTTGCTTAGTTTATGAAATTACGCTTAAACTCACTTTTGTGTATATACCTCATCCACATGATTGATATATTTCGCCAGGGTTGCAGCATTTCATGCAGGTATATATATATACCAAAAGGTTTTTGATTTACTGCTTTTGCTCCGATTCGCAACATCCATGTCGGTAAGATAAGCAAGCATAACCATATAAAAAGACAGAATATATCTGTATAAATATATTGCTGGGAATAATGGCTTGCATCAATATCATAAATAACCCTGAGTAGGATGTAAGCTATAGCTATAAATGTGCATAAGTATAGTGAGATTGTGGCAATGGAATCATGAACAGTATAGCGCTTTGTGATGCCTTTTAAATGCTTCTTTGTTTCAGATGCATACATGCGGGTTTCGTACAGATTGCGTTTAGTGGGCATCAATTCAGTAACGCAAGTATCTGAAGAGCATAGCATAGTTGTCCGCTCTGTCGTTGCATGGTAGCAGGCAAAGATTTTTTCTTCGCCAAAAGGCAACGTTAAACTGTCCGCAAATCCTTGTTGCTTAATAAACCAATTTTTGCGCACTGCATAATTTGCTGTTTCACAGTTTAAGACAAGTCCTTTTTCATAGGCAGCCAGATCCATGGCGAATTGACGTAATCGTTCAATTATTGCACATCTTGAAGTGGCCGTTCCATTGTGTTCATAATTATAATATGCCCGAATGAAATCAACCCCAGGTTGTAAGTTTTCTGCATAGTGTTGTAACCAACTTTTTGAATCAGGAATGGTGTCAGGATTCAAAATGATTACCCACTCACTAAACGAGGCTTTGATACCTAAGGTTATAGCTAACTTTCGAAGTTCTATATGCCGTGATGTTGCAGGCACATAGGTTTGTCTTAGGTTCTTATAGCTATTTGAAAATTGTTTTATAACAAGTGAGGTCTCATCTGAAGATTTTTCATCTACAACTATAACCTCAAAGTTTCCTTTATATTCTTGCTCCAAAAGTTTGGGTAGCAGCATTTTTAGTTGGTCTGCCTGGTCACGAGAGGGTATAACGATACTGACTTTGGGATAGATGGGCTGATCGTTCTTTTTTTGGTTATAAAGAGCTATGTGTGTAGCAACTTCTATTTCTTGTGCTTCATGTTGCCATTGTGCGTATTTATGCAGTAAACGATAATGGCGCCAACGTAATAAATAGGTGACAAGAATCAAGAGGCATGCCACAACAGGTATGCACATCAGGAAAAATGGATTATGTAAAGAGTAAAAGTTGAGCATAGGATACTGATTTTAGATATACCAATATTTAGAAACACATACCACCTATTAAAGAGGACTAGAATTATTGTATGTAGTCTTATAAAAAAAGAAAACAAATTATCCTCGACGAAATTCTGCACAAACAATGGCTGTTGCTACAGCTACGTTTAAACTTTCGCTTGTTAATCGGTCTTCAGGAAAGTTGGGTATGAGAAGTTTGTGTGTAACACACTGTGCTACAGCCGGGGAAATGCCATTTCCTTCGTTACCCATCACGATAATACCTGTTTTCGTAAGATTTTGTTGATATATGTTGCTTCCATCAAGAAATGTTCCGAAAACAGGAGTATTTAAGTCTAAACACTTAAGGAATTTGGGTAAGTCTACATAGTGTATATGTACACGGCCAATAGCACCCATTGTGGCTTGTATTACCTTGGGAGCATAAGCATCAGCCGTATCTAATGATGCAAAAATGTGCTCGATGCCAAACCAGTCAGCAATGCGAATTATTGTTCCCAAATTTCCTGGGTCCTGTATACCGTCCAATGCTAAGCAAAGATTATTCAGGGGTAGAGAAGCCATGGATTTATCAGCCTCAGCTTCACATGAAGGTATCTCAAAAATGGCAATGCCTCCTCGTGGCGAACGTAATAACGATAAGCGTTCAAGATCAGCTTGTTTAACAGTTTCGACCAATTTTGCTTTTCGCAGTAAGTTAGGATTGGCTGCTTGCAAAAAATCTTCTGTAGCATAAAGAGCTTTACAAGGTATCAAGGGTAGCAAGTCTGTGATAACCTTAGGCCCTTCGGCAACGAAACAATGTTGAGCATCACGATGCTTTTTGAGGTTGAGTGAGTGTATGTATTTTACGAGATTTTTCGTTATCATTATTCTTGTTGCATGAATTGTTTACGATATTGTTACAACAGAAAGTAAGGCAGGTAGGCCTGTCTGAAACCCAGAGATGCGTCGTTGAGTTTTACCACACGCTTTTGCGACTGAGCCATAATATAAGGTATTTGCTTAAAGTTTTTGAGCAGATAATTATGGAAACAAAAAAGCTGGAAGAAAGGATTAAACTCCTCTTCCAGCTTAAACTGTAGTAAGATAATGATAGCAGAAAAGCTATATTATGCTTCAGCAGGAGCTTCAGCCTCGCTAGCTTCAGCAGCTTGTGCTTCAGCTTCAGCCTTAGCAGCAGCCTCAGCCTCAGCTTTGGCAGCAGCTTCAGCAGCCTTCTTCTCAGCTACTTTTTCTGCGATTTTCTCATTTACCTTCTTTTCTGCTTCAAGGCGAGCTTCAGCTTCAGCCTTCTTTTCAGCAGCGTTTTTGTTGGCAGCAGCCGTGCACTTGGCTTCCTTTTCCTGCTTCCAAGCTTCGAATTTGCTCTTTGCAGCAGCTTCGTCGAAAGCACCCTTGCGAACACCACCGTTCAAGTGCTTCATAAGCATAACACCTTCGTTTGACAAGATGTTGCGAACGGTATCGGTAGGCTGAGCGCCGTTTTCTACCCAGTAAAGGGCACGTTCAAAATTCAAATCTACTGTGGCGGGATTGGTGTTGGGGTTGTAAGTACCAATCTTTTCAGTAAACTTACCATCACGTGGTGCTCTTACGTCAGCGATTACAATGCTGTAGAAAGCATAGCCTTTACGGCCATGACGCTGCAATCTGATTTTAGTTGCCATTTTTTATATTGTATTTATAGGTTTGAATTATGCCGTTATCTCGTAACAGCTCTGCAAAATTACTACTTTTTGTTTTTACAGCCAAATAGCTTTTGCTTTTTTTGATGATAATCAACGTATTTAGCTTTGTAGTAATAATTTTAGGGTTTGTTTGTTGGTAAGAATCAAGCCTTCATGCTAGACTTCGTCAAATAGATAATCAAAGCGATATAGGCTACCAATGATACTATTTGCGAAACGGGTGATGCAATATATTCGGCATTGGCAAAATTGAGTCCGCCGAATTGCATACCGGCACTTACAACTCCCATCAACGCACCACCAGCGATAAAACCGGAAGCGAGGAGTGTGCCTTTTTCATTTCTGCGTTGATTCAACTGTACGTCTGAAGAACGACTATTGATATACCAATTTACAAATCCGCCAACGATAAGGGGTAAGTTAAGTTGAAGAGGAATGAACATTCCCAACGCAAAAGCGAGCGCTGATACACCACAAAATGTCAGAACGATAGATATGACAGCTCCAATACCATAAAGCATCCATGGTGCACCTTGTCCACTCATCAGAGGTTCAATCACTGCAGCCATAGCGCGTGCCTGAGGAGCAGCCATAACATCAGAATTATCGGGAGTAAAGCCGTATGCTTTGTTAAGAATCATGATGACGCCGCCAACAGTAGCAGCAGAAACAAGAATACCGATAAACTTGAATGCTTCCTGTTTATGAGGAGTTGCTCCTAACCAGTAACCAATCTTCAAATCAGTAATGAATGCACCAGCTGACGATAATGCAGTACATACAACACCACCCATGATAAGGGCCGCCACCATACCACCGGTACCTTTCAGTCCGACAACTACCATAATGATAGATGAAAGAATCAACGTCATGAGTGTCATGCCACTTACAGGGTTTGAACCGACAATCGCTATGGCATTGGCTGCAACCGTAGTAAACAAGAAAGCAATTATAGCTACAATCAATATACCTACAATTGTGAACAGCAAATTACCCTCCATTACATCAAAATAGAAGAATAAGGTAGTAGCAACCAATGTCAACAAAGAACCAATGGCAATGATTTTCATAGAAATGTCACGTTGTGTGCGAGCCACTTGTTCGTCAACGTTTCCACCTTTGAAAATTTTTCCTACCAAGCTGAAAGCGCTTTTGATAACTCCCCAACTTTTGATTACACCAATGATACCAGCCATTGCAATACCGCCAATACCTATACTTTTAGCATAGCCGAATAATTGTTCGGGCGAGGCAATAGCTGCCGTAATCGCTGCGGTATCTTTGGTAGCCTCAACAACAATCATGTCAGGGAATATAAGTGCAATGCCAGGTACAATTAACCACCATACTGCTATTGAGCCAAAGCAGATTATTGCGGCATATTTTAAGCCCACAATGTAGCCCATACCCAAAAGTGCTGCACTGGTGTTTATGCTTAGTACGAGTTTGGCTTTATCGGCAACCATACTTCCGACCTCGCAGCAACGCGTAGTGAAATTTTCATTCCATGCACCAAATGCAGCAACCGCGAAGTCATAAAGACCACCAATAATGCCGGCAACCAGCAACGGTTTAGCTTGTGACCCGCTTCGTTCGCCAGAAATAAGAACTTGAGTTGAAGCGGTTGCTTCTGGAAATGGATACTTTCCGTGCATGTCTTTGACAAAATATTTGCGGAAAGGAATCAAAAACAAGATACCTAATACACCACCCAAAAGTGATGAGAAGAATACTTGCATAAAGTTTACCGTTAGTTCGGGATACTTGTTTTGGAGAATGTAAAGTGCCGGTAGTGTAAAAATAGCACCGGCTACAATCATACCCGAACAAGCACCAATGCTTTGGATAATGATGTTTTCACCTAAAGGATCTTTACGATGGGTAGCACCGCTTACACCCACTGCAATAATTGTGATAGGTATGGCCGCTTCAAATACCTGACCGACTTTCAATCCAAGATAAGCTGTAGCTGCTGAAAAAATTATAGCCATCAGAATACCCCAGGTAACCGACCAAGGTGTGACTTCACGGTAGGTCTGTGTCGGTTTCATCAAAGGTTCGTATTCCTCACCATCTTTCAGAGGTCTGAATGCGTTGTCTGGAAGGGATACTTCTTTTGTCACTTTTTCCATGAATTTTATGTGTTAACGCGATAGAAAATGTTATGCTATTTTACACAACATTTTCTATCGTCTAGTAATTATTAGGTCAAATCGCTGTTTACCAAATATCTACGCGATTTTTCTTCGAGATGTATAAAGGGTCTTTCTTTGTAATGTTGAAAGCTTTATACCACGCATCAATATGAGGTAAGGCACCATTTACACGCCACAAAGCGGGAGAGTGAGGGTCTACTTTAACTAATTGACGCAACATAGGTTCACGCATATTGTTAGCCCAAACCAAACCATAGCTTAAGAAAAAGCGTTGCTCGGGTGTAAATCCATCCTTCGTAGTTAAAGGATTTTCTTTCATTGCGTTTTGAAGTGCCTGATAAGCAATATTCAATCCGCCATGGTCAGCAATGTTTTCGCCTAAGGTAAGTTGACCATTCGCGTGGAGCCCAGGAAGTACTTCAATTTTATCAAAGAAGTCGCGCATTACTTGAGTACGCTTTTTGAAATTTTCAGCATCCTGCTTGCTCCACCAATTTCGGAGGTTACCGTTCTTGTCGAATTGTGATCCTTGGTCATCAAATCCATGCGTCATTTCGTGTCCGATAACAACACCGATGGCTCCGTAATTACAAGCATCGTCAGCTTCTGCATTAAAGAACGGCGGTTGCAGAATACCTGCCGGGAAACATATTTCGTTAGTTGTTGGATTGTAGTATGCGTTAATGGTCTGAGGAGTCATGAGCCATTCTGTACGGTCTGTACGTTTGTTGACGCGAGAATCGGTGATGTATTTGCTCATAAATTTCGATGCATTCATCATGTTCTCGTAATAGCTCAGCGAATCGACGATGTTAAGATTTGAGTAGTCCATCCATTTATCAGGATAACCAATCTTTACATAAAAGCTATTCAGTTTGTCGTGGGCTTGCTTCTTCGTTTCATCGCTCATCCATTCTTGCATGTCGATACGTTCGCCCAAAGCTTTTTGCAAGTTTTTAACCAACTGAATCATTCTTTGTTTAGATGATTCGGGGAAGTACTTTTCGACATACATACGTCCGACAGCCATACCTAAGGCACTCTGAACTGCACTTACTGCACGTTTCCAACGCGGGCGATCTTGTTCAGCACCGCTCATGGTGTGATTGTAAAAAGCAAAACTTTCCTTGCGGAAACGATCGCTCAACGCATTAGCTGCATCGTCAACAATTTTAAAGTAAAGATATGCTTTCAAATCATCAATAGGGGCCTCGTTCAGAAGCTTTTCTACCTCATGAATAGGTTCAGGTTGACCTACGCAAATATGTTCAAATGCAGGGATGCCATTGAGCAAGAACAAAGTACTCCAATCAATACCAGGATAGTTTGACAGAAGCTCGGCATAACTCATTTTGTGATAGTTGGCTTCTATATCACGAAGTTTTGTAGCACTGTATGAAACTGTAGCAATTTTAGTTTCAATATCCAGTACCGCCTGCATGTTCTTTTCGGCCTGTTCTGCATTTATGCCAGTCATGCTGAACAGATTTTTGACGTATTGCTTGTATGCAGTTCTTATTTTTGATGTGGATTCATCATTTTCCAGATAGTAGTCGCGTTCTCCCATCGACAAACCACCTTGGTAAACCTGCATCAAATTCCACTCAGCATCTTTAATGTCGGCATTGCAGCTGATGTCAAAGAAGTTGCTTATACCATTTGCATGCATTTTAGCCATGATATACTGAATGGCAACGCGAGAGTTTGCAGCCATCACTTCTGCAAGCATGGGTTTAATCGGAGCATAGTCCTCTTTATTCCGGCGAACGCTATCCATTGCCAGTTTGTAAAGAGAACCTATTTTTTGTTCAAGCGTTCCTTGCTTGTGATTCTTTGAAGCAATTTCCTCAATCAATTCACGAATCTGCTTGTTGTTATTATCAGACAAGGCATCAAATTGTGAATAGCGCGAGTACTCAGGAGTCAACGGATGAGCTTTTTGCCATCCCCCAGTTGCGTATTCATAGAAATCAGTTCCGGGTTTTGCCTTCAGGTTCATATTCCCTTTGTCAATGCCCAGCAGATTGTCTTGTTGTGCAAAAGCAGCAGTAGCAGCTAATGCCAACGTGGGTAATAATTGTTTGATGTTCATGATGTTTGAATTTTTATTTTCGGTAGATTTTGAGATTCGTAAGTAGCAAATCAACGTTAGAATCTACCGAGAATTATTTTAAGTGTTAGCTCTCAAGTTGTTCAAGTGCTTCTTCCCAAGCCAGTTCAGCTTCTGTAAGTTTCTGCTGAATGTCATTGTAAGCTTCAAACAAAGTAGCATCAGCAGCCCCTTCAGGGGTTGCAAGTTTGGCTTCGAGCTTTGTCTTTTCATTTTCAAGCTCCATAACCAACTGTTCGCACTGTTCCACTTTCTTTTCAGCCTTGCGTTTTAATTTAGCTTGTTCCTTTCGTTCCTCGTAGCTGAGTTTGCCATCTGAAGGTTGTGACGTAGTGGCTTTGGGGGAATTTCCAGAGGGAGAACCAATTGTGTGGAGTTCATCTAAAGATTCCATTTCTTTTTTCTGTAAGAAATCGTAGATACCTCCAATATGTTCTCTAACCAACCCACCGCCAAATTCGTAAACTTTAGATACTAACCCATTTAAGAAATCACGGTCATGACTTACAACGATTACTGTTCCGTCGAATGCAAGGATAGCTTCTTTCAGCACATCCTTTGTGCGCATGTCCAAATGGTTGGTCGGTTCATCCAGAATAAGGAAATTGACAGGTTCCAAAAGCAACTTTATCATAGCCAATCTGGATCGCTCACCTCCAGAAAGCACTTTAACTTTTTTATCTGATGCTTCTCCGCCAAACATAAAAGCGCCCAATATGTCGCGAATTTTCAAACGGATGTCACCCTTTGCCACACGGTCTATTGTGTCGAATACTGTGAGTTCTCCGTCAAGCATTTGCGCCTGATTCTGAGCATAATATCCAATTTCAACATTATGGCCTAGCTTAAGCGAACCTTTGTATGGAATTTCATTCATAATGCACTTTACCAAGGTCGATTTACCTTCACCATTTTTACCGACAAAAGCTACTTTCTCACCGCGTTTTATGGTGAGATTTACGTCATGGAACACACAATGGCTGTCGTAATCCTTTCGTAAATCTTCGCAAATAACGGGGAAATCGCCTGAGCGCGAACAAGGAGGAAATTTTAGATGCAAGCTCGAGTTGTCTACTTCATCAACCTCGATAGGTACAATTTTTTCAAGTTGCTTTATTCGGCTTTGAACCTGAACGGCCTTAGTCGGTTTGTATCGGAATCGTTCAATAAAGTCCTCAATGTCAGCTATTTCTTTTTGTTGGTTGGCGTAAGCTCTCAACTGTTGTTCCCGACGTTCTGCACGTAGCTTTATGAATTCATCGTACGTTACTTTATAGTCTGTAATCTTACCGCAGGAAATTTCCAGCGTGCGATTAGTCACATTGTTAATGAAGGCACGGTCGTGGCTAACAAGAACAACAGCTCCTGGAGAGCGGCTTAAGAACTGTTCAAGCCAACGAATGCTCTCGATATCCAAATGGTTGGTAGGTTCGTCAAGTAGTAGGACATCCGGTTGGCGAAGAAGCAATTTTGCCAACTCGATTCGCATACGCCATCCACCCGAAAACTCTTTTGTTGGTCGGTTAAAGTCATTACTCGTAAATCCCAAACCAAGTAGAGTTCTTTCCAATTCTGCGTGGTAATTCATGCCACCCATCATTTGGAAGCGTTCACTTTCGTATGTAAAGCGTTCAACCAGATTCATGTAGTCTGCGCTTTCATAGTCAGTTCGTTCCGCCAGTTGGTTGTTAAGTTTCTCAATGCGCTCTTGCATTTCGCTGATGTGTTCGAATGCTTTTTCTGCTTCCTCCATCACGGTATGCTCATCGCTCAGCACCATAACTTGCGGCAAGTAACCAATGCTGATGTCATTCTGTATTGCTACATTGCCACTTGTAGGCAACTGCTGTTTTGCCAGTATTTTTAAGAGCGTAGACTTTCCTGCTCCGTTCTTTCCGACAAGAGCAATGCGGTCTTTTTTATTTATAACAAACGACACGTCCGCAAAGAGCGGACGTGCGCTAAACTCAACAGAAAGATTTTCTACAGATATCATAAAAATACAATTCTCGAACGAGAAAAACTTTTGCATGCAACTGAATTGCATACAATGTAATGCTGATAATGCCAGCGGGGTGTCTGTTTCTAAACAGGTCGGAAAATGATCAACTCACACTTGTTAGTAACAGACATCCTACCGGCATTATTTAGTTAAATTAGTTTTCGTTCGAATTTTCTTTTTGAAAGAAATTTCACAAAAACTTTTTAGTAGCTTCGTGCAATAATTACGCGACAAGTAGCAGGTTTACCGCTCACCATGTCAACGCCCAGATTCTCTTGGCTGTAGCCATAAGGCACACAGCGGATTGTAGCTTGTGTTTCAGCCTTGATTTGAGCCTCTGTTTCTTCAGTGCCATCCCAGGGGCAAAGGAAGAAACCGCCATCCTTCACTCGTTCCTTGAACTCTTCATAGTTGTCGCAGGGGAAAATGTTGTCGTCCAGACGTTTTTTGGCCTTGTTGTAAATGTTCGTCTGAATTTCTTCAAGCAGATTCTTTACGTAATCCTCAATACCATCGAACGAAAGGGTTTCTTTCTCCAGCGTATCACGACGCATTAACTCGATAGTATTGTTTGCCAAATCACGTCCACCCATAACCAGACGTACAGGAACGCCCTTCAATTCGTAGTCGGCAAATTTGAAGCCCGGGCGCTTGTTATCAGCGTTATCGTATTTCACACGAATCCCCATAGCCTTCAGGCGTTCGGTCAATCCACCTAATTTTTCATTGAAAGCGGCCAATTCAGTATCACCCTTATAAATAGGAACAATTACAACCTGAATAGGAGCCAAGTGCGGAGGAAGTACCAAGCCATTGTCATCAGAGTGAGTCATGATGAGTGCACCCATCAATCGTGTACTTACACCCCATGAGGTGGCCCATGCGTAATCCATCTTGTTTTCTTTGTCGACAAACTGCACATTGAAAGCCTTGCCAAAGTTTTGACCCAAGAAGTGGCTTGTACCACTTTGCAAAGCTTTACCATCCTGCATCATAGCCTCAATAGTGTAGGTGTCGAGCGCGCCGGCAAAGCGTTCAGTAGCGCTCTTTACACCGCGAACTACGGGAATTGCCATTACTTCCTTGGCAAAGTCTGCATAAACATCGAGCATTTGTTTGGCACGAGCTTCGGCTTCTTCGCGAGTGGCATGCGCCGTGTGACCCTCTTGCCACAAGAATTCTGACGTACGGAGGAACAAACGCGTACGCATTTCCCAACGCATCACATTGCACCACTGGTTGCAGCACAAGGGCAGATCGCGCCATGAATGAATCCATTTGCGGTAAGTATTCCAAATAGTAGTTTCAGAAGTAGGACGGATAATCAATTCCTCCTCAAGCTTTGCTGCAGGGTCAACCACAACACCATCGCCGTCGGGGTTTGCTTTCAGGCGGTAGTGAGTAACTACAGCACATTCTTTAGCAAAACCTTCAACATGTTCAGCTTCCTTTGAAAGAAAACTTTTAGGAATGAGCATTGGGAAGTAAACGTTCTGCACGCCGGTTTCTTTAAAACGGGCATCGAGTGACTGTTGGATTTTTTCCCAAATAGCATAACCGTAAGGTTTGATTACCATACAGCCACGCACGTCTGCCTGTTCTGCCAAATCGGCTTTAACTACCAATTCATTATACCAGCGTGAGTAATCAACGCTACGCTTTGTAAGATCTTTGAGTTCTTTTGCCATTTTGATTTTGCGTATAGTTGCCACGGAGTAATCTAACAATTTTTAGTCATTTTACTGCTTAGTGGCATTTAATAATTTATTCTTGACCGCAAAAATACAAATAAAAGGGCAGAAAAAGATGCTAGTAATATGTCTTTTTGTATCTTTGCCCCAACTAATATCATCATTCAATCAAATTATTAACGTTATGACAAAGATGAAATTATCAGTTTGTGCTCTTAGCGTAGCTATGCTTCTGAGCAGTTGTGGTGGTATGACAAATACCGCCAAAGGTGGTCTGATTGGTGGTGCCGGTGGTGGTGCTTTAGGTGCTTTGGTTGGCCAATTCATTGGTAAAGGTAAAGGTGCCGCAATTGGTGCAGCTGTAGGTACTGCAGTTGGTGCTGGTGCTGGTATTCTGATTGGTAACAAAATGGATAAGGCTAAGAAAGCTGCAGAATCTGCTAATGCTGAGGCTGAAATCCTTACAGATAAAGATGGTACGCAGTATGTTCGTGCTACTTTCGACAGTGGTTTGTTGTTTAACACTGGTTCTGCAACTCTCAGCGCTCCTGCAAAGACGTCTATCAACAAATTTGTCAATGGACTCGTAGCTGAAGACAATACTTACAACATTGCTATTGCCGGATTTACCGACAATGCTGGTTGGAAAAATTGTACTGCTGAGCAGAGCAAAGCTAAGAACCTTGAGTTGTCGCAGCAACGTGCAAACTCTGTGAAGACCCAAATCGTAATGGCCGGTTATCCTTCTGCTCGCCTTGTAAGTGTTCAAGGTTATGGCGAAGATAATCCCGTTGCTGACAACTCTACGGCTGCCGGTAAGGCTGAAAACCGTCGTGTTGAGGTTTACATCATTCCTAGCAAGGAAATGATTGAGGCTGCTAATGCTGCTTCTAAGTAAGGTTGATTTTCTCTCATTATTCTGAGAAACTTCTTTATACCAAAGAGGGTTGAGTGTACGCAATGATAGCTGTACACTTAACCCTCTTTTTTTAGATAGGGAAGCTGGTTGAAAAAAGTCTGGTAGAAATAGGTGCGATATTCGGTAATGAAGAAAAGTCATCAAGGCTATTCTGGTCTGTTATGAATTTAACAAACAACTTTTATGTTTGTATTTGCGATATAATAAAAGTGAAATTTCTAAGTTCCGTGTTTCTTGAATTTTCGAGTAAAAAGCACGTCAAGGATGCCCTGCTTATGTTGTTTTTAAAAGTGCTGATTCTCAATAGTTCCGCGATTGTACGAATTTATTCCAAGATTTTGCAAACTAGCTCGGAACTAATTCAAACTAGCTCGGAACTAATTCAAACTAGGTCGGAACTAAATTCAACTGGCTTGGAACTAATTTTCAGAATCGCGGAGTAATTTTAATCAACAAGCCCAAGTGTGCATAAAACAACCGATTTGTAGCAGCAAATATTAAACTGAGATTTAGATAAATTTTGCTTTTTCAAGGAAACTCGTTTAACATTTAGTCTTGCTTTAGTCGTGTTAAAAAGCGAATTCGAACAAATCAAAAGTGCGCTTTAATCTTTACTTTCCCGATTTACTTAAAGGTTGTAGCCTAAATATTAGGATAAACAGAAAAAGGCATTAAAAGCGCACTTTTGATACATACAAAGATTGCTTGTAGCAGTAGTGTTTAAACGATGGCATCAAATTGTATGGGAAGTAGGGTAGAAGCGTCGTCTACGATTCGCACCTTATCTTTTCCACACATGAGTATTCTGAATGCTTGCTGAGTGCGGGTTTGTGCTTCGATGAGTGCTTGGCGACAAATTCCGCAAGGCGATATAGGGCATACCGTAAAATCACCGTCAGACCCTCGTGCAGCTATAGCTATTGCTTTGATTTTTTCGTTGGGGTATTCTGATTGCGCATAAAATAAGGCCGTACGTTCCGCACAGGTTCCGGCTCCAAAGGCCGCATTTTCTTGGTTGCTTCCTTGTATGATTAAGCCATTGGTTAGCAAAATGGCTGCTCCAACATGAAAGTTAGAGTAGGGTGCATAGCTTTTGTAGGTAGCCTCGCGAGCAGCGTTTGTCAGTTCACTATCGGTGTTATTTAATTCGTTATAGGTACATTCTTGATATTCGACGCTAATTTTTATTGTATTCATTGTCTAAATCGTTTATAGGGTTTGCATGATTGTGTCTGTTTCTTTATGCCAATTGTTGGCTTAGATGAAGCGAATATAAGAAAGATTGTGCAATACCACTCACAAAACGTCTGAAAATATTCCTTGATTATTCAAAAAAATACCTATATTAAAATATTACTCAAAATACTTACAATAGTTCGTTAAAAATTCGCCAAGCCTAAGCGGCTCTGGCAGTAAATAAA
>Red_p2__coassemble_1147_pt1 | contig 12679 bp, 11 predicted proteins | sample Red_p2__metabat2_high_PE_023 | metagenome-assembled genome bin Red_p2
AAAAAACAATGTTTTGGGCAAATAGAGTTGGCTTTATATGGATGAGATAATGGGTTATAACTTCAGATATACTGCGACTGAGTGCATAAAATCGCTCAAAATTTTGGCATTATATTCTATTTGCGTTAACTTTGCATTAGTAGGTATAACTAATATCATATATTTGCATTTACAAGTGGTACTTATCCTTGGTTTAATATGAATAAATATTTCGATAAAAAATATTGGTTTCCAGCGTATCTATGTAGATATACTATCCTATTACTTTTACTGTCATTCTGCATTCCTTGCCTTATGTTTGCTCATAAATGGAACGCAGAAAGTCTTCCTATGCCACATCTTAGCGATGAACGAAAATATGTAAGCAATCCAGATGGCATTCTTTCTTCGCAAGCTGTAATGACTGTTGATAAAATGCTGTATTCTCTGGAAAAAGAAAAAGGTATTGAAACGGTCGTTGCTGTTGTAAAGCAAATTGAAGGTGATGATCCTTACCAGTTTGGCATGAATATCGCGCGCAAATATGGGGTTGGCTCCAAATCACAACGTACCGGTTTAATCATTGTGTTGGCTACGGAAGATAGAAGTTATCAAATACTCACAGGTAATGGGTTAGAAGCTACACTTCCTGATGCTATATGCAGAAGAATTCAAAATCGATACATGTTGCCTGAATTAAAGCAGCGTAACTGGGATGCAGCCATCATAAAAACCGTAACAGCTATCGAGGGTTACATAAAAAAAGATACCTCATTGAAAGCAGCGGATGCGAATGAGCCTGACTCTATGAGTGCTGTTTTAGGCTTGGCTATTGCATTGATTGTGTGTGGTGGTTTGGTGTTTTTTGCAGTAGTAATAAGCGAAAAGAATCAATGTCCTAAATGCAAACATGCGCAACTGCGTATTGCTAGCCGCAATAGGTTTCGTATTTCCGGAACTAATCAGTGGTGCATCCGTACAATATACAGATGTCCTCGCTGTGGATACGAAACAAATAAAATCCACGAGGATGACTTTAATTCTGGAGGTTCTGTCCTGCCACCCTTCATAGGAATGCCAATGGGTGGTAGCGGAGGTTTTCAGGGTCCAATAGGTGGTTCCTTCGGAGGTGGAAGCTTCGGTGGAGGAGGTAGCGGTGGAAGATTTTAATATTATCATTATCGCTAATAATCAACTTTAAAGAATACATTTATCAACTAAAACTATAATCAAAATTATGTCAAAAGGAACAATTTCACTTCTTGCGGTAGGCATTTTTATTCTGTGTCTGGTAGGCGGAACATTGACTACTTACAATGGTTTAGTTGCAAAAGATGAATCAGTTTCAACTGCTTGGGGTAACCTTCAAGCTCAGTACCAACGTAGAGCTGACTTAATTCCGAATTTAGTAAGTACTGTCAAGGGGTATGCAAAACACGAGAGTAGTACGTTGGAAAATGTGATTGCAGCTCGTGCCAAAGCAACACAATTAACTGTTAGCGCAGATGAACTGACTCCTCAAAAAATTCAAGAAATTCAAAATGCGCAAGGTCAGTTGTCCGTTGCACTTGGAAAACTGATGCGTATTACCGAACAATATCCTACGCTTAAGGCTAATGAACAGTTTTCTGAGTTGCAGGCACAGCTTGAAGGTACAGAAAACAGAATCAATGAAAGTCGGCTTCAATACAATCTGATTGTAAAAGAGTATAACGTAAGCGTTCGTCGGTTCCCTGGAAATATCGTCGCAGGCGTTTTTGGTTTTGAGAAAAAGGCTGCTTTTCAAGCAGATGCTTCGGCTCAATCAAGTCCAAAGGTAGAATTCTAAAACAATAAAATTACAAAATAACCGTATCAACACCCCAATATCAAAATGATGGATAGCAAACAACGATACATGATGCGTGGCGTTTCTGCCATGAAAGAAGATGTGCACAATGCCATTAAGAATATAGACAAGGGGATTTTTCCTCAAGCATTCTGCAAAATTATCCCTGATATATTAGGAGGAGATCCAGAGTACTGCAATATTATGCATGCTGATGGTGCAGGCACAAAGTCAAGCTTGGCCTACATGTATTGGAAAGAAACAGGTGACTTGTCTGTATGGAAAGGTATTGCACAAGATGCTCTTATCATGAATACCGATGACTTGTTGTGCGTTGGTGCAGTTGACAATATTCTTGTTAGCTCAACCATTGGCCGCAATAAGATGTTGATTCCTGGTGAACTGATTTCAGCTATTATCAATGGCACTGATGAATTGTTGCAGCAAATGCGAGACATGGGTGTTGGTATCTACGCTACTGGCGGAGAAACTGCTGATGTGGGCGATTTGGTACGTACAATTATTGTAGACTCTACGGTTACTTGTAGAATGAAACGTTCTGATGTAATCGATAATGCGAACATTCGTCCGGGAGACGTCATTGTTGGTCTTTCTTCATGCGGTCAGGCAACCTATGAAAAGGAATACAATGGTGGCATGGGATCTAATGGACTTACCTCGGCACGCCATGACGTTTTCTCAAAGTATTTGGCTGAAAAATATCCGGAAAGTTTCGACAAAGCTGTACCTGAAGAATTAGTGTATAGTGGTAGTTACAAACTGACTGATTCTGTTGATGGTGCACCTGTCAATGCCGGAAAATTGGTACTATCCCCCACTCGTACGTATGCCCCTGTCGTTAAGAAAATCTTGGATGAAATGCGCAAGGATATTCATGGTATGGTACATTGTACTGGTGGTGCACAAACCAAGGTTCTTCATTTCGTAGGTGAAAATTGCCGCGTAATTAAAGACAACATGTTTCCTGTACCCCCTTTGTTTAAAGCAATTGCTGAAGAAAGTGGCACCGATTGGGCAGAAATGTATAAGGTATTTAATATGGGACATCGCTTAGAAGTATATGTATCACCGGAAAATGCCGACCGCATCATTGAAATTTCTAAGAGTTTCAACATTGACGCTCAAGTAGTTGGACACATTGAGGAAGGTGCTCGTTCGTTGACGATTCGCAGCGAATTTGGCGAATTCAATTACTAATCCAGCTATATCCTACAATCTTAAATAAGGCAAGTTCCACTACGAGTTTATTAACTTCGTGCGTGGAACTTGCTATCTTTATCTTGCTTTTAGCGTTACACGCAAATTTCGTACAAATGGCAGAAAATAATTCATTATTAGATAAATTGAATGGCTTAGTTGCTCGTTTTGAAGAGGTTTCAACCCTTATTACAGACCCTTCTGTTATTGCCGACCAACAACGCTATGTTAGATTAACCAAGGAATACAAAGATTTGGAAGATCTGATGAATGCACGAAAAGAATATGCTAACCTTCTTTCTAACTTAACTGAAAGTAAGAATATGCTTCTCACCGAAACAGATCCTGACATGAAGGAAATGGCTCGTGAAGAGGTGGCAAATTGTGAAAAATGCATTCCTGAACTAGAAGAGAATATTAAGTTGATGCTTGTACCCAAAGATCCTGAAGATTCCAAAAATGCAATTTTGGAGATTCGGGGAGGTACAGGTGGTGATGAGGCAGCTTTGTTTGCTGGTGATTTATTCAGAATGTACACTAAGTACTGTGAACGTAAAGGTTGGAAACTAGAGGTATCGAGTGCCAGTGAAGGAGCAGCAGGAGGTTTTAAGGAAATCGTATGTTCTGTGACAGGAGCAGATGTTTATGGTACTCTTAAATATGAAAGTGGCGTTCACCGTGTTCAAAGAGTACCTGCTACCGAAACACAAGGGCGCGTGCATACATCAGCTGCCACGGTTGCTGTTTTACCAGAAGCAGAAGCCTTTGACGTTGTGATTAACGAAGGTGAAATCAAATGGGATACTTTCCGTTCAAGTGGTGCCGGTGGTCAGAATGTAAACAAAGTAGAGTCTGGTGTTCGTCTTCGATATAATTGGAAAAATCCATTAACAGGTGTTGTTGAAGAAATTCTGATTGAATGTACAGAAACGCGCGATCAGCCCAAAAATAAAGAACGTGCTTTGGCTCGTTTGCGTACTTTCATTTATGATAAAGAGCACCAAAAGTATGTGGATGATATAGCTAGCCGACGAAAAACGCTTGTTTCAACAGGTGACCGTTCTGCAAAAATTAGAACCTACAATTTCCCTCAGGGACGAATTACAGACCATCGAATCAACTATACAATTTACAATCTTCAAGCTTTCATGGATGGTGACATACAAGATTGTATAGACCATTTAATCGTTGCTGAAAATGCTGAACGATTGAAAGAAGCTGAAATGTAATTCCAATCTATTCCCGAATCCTTTATTCTATAAATGTGTAGATGCCTTACCATGCTACTTCAGCATATATATAGTAGTTAAGGAATCTGCGCATTTATAGTTGAATGATTATGAATCATGCTAAATCATTTCAGTCTAATGAATAAGTTCTTTGTATCTACTTCATTATTCTTTTCGTTATTATTTCTGTCATGTAATTCTAACCGAGAGAAGACAAATAAAGGCATTAATGGTGCATTCGCAAAAGTTGAATCATCCAGTAACATAAATGTCGATCGTATAATTAACTCAGGCGAATTAATTATTGCCACGATAAGCGGTCCTGATACATACTTCGACTATCAGGGTGTTGGTATGGGATTACAATATGCTTTAGCTGAAGACTTTGCACAACATATAGGAGTTGGAATTCGTGTAGTATTGGTGAATGATACGACAGAATTGTATAAAAAGTTACAATTAGGCGAAGCAGATATGATTGCAGTTCAATTACCTGTTGAATACATCCAAAAACAAGGATTTTTAGCTGCAGGAGCGAGTGTTCATACGAAACATACTCAATGGGCTGTTAGAAAAGATGAGGTTGATTTTGCAGAATCCTTAAATGATTGGTTTGGAAAAGGGATAGAGTTGAATATTGAAAAAAAGGAAGAGAAACGCTTTAATTCGCGTCATCAAGTTTATCGCAAAGTTCGTGCGCCCTTCATTTCGCGTGAAAAAAATATTATTTCAACATACGACCATTATTTTAAAGAAGCGGCTGCATATACCGGCTGGGATTGGCGCTTAATTGCAGCACAATGCTATCAAGAATCAGGCTTTGATCCGAATGCAGTATCTTGGGCAGGAGCAAAAGGGCTTATGCAATTGATGCCAAGTACCGCGAAGAAACTTAGTTTAGATGAGCACTTGATATTCCGCCCTAAAGAAAACATCGCGACTGCAGCTAAATTAATCCGTCAACTTCAAAATCAATTCGCCTACATTCACGATAAAGAAGAGCAGATACAGTTTATTTTAGCTGCCTATAATGGTGGTATTGGACATGTGAATGATGCGCGGGCACTTACGCAAAAATATGGAGGAAATCCAAATAAGTGGAACGATGTCTGTCATTATATTCTCAATTTGAGTAATGCTCGGTATTATCGAGATCCTGTGGTTAAGTATGGTTATATGATTGGTTCTGAAACCTTTCATTATGTACAAAACATCATGCAACGCTGGAGTTTATATGGGGGTGATATAAGCAGAATTAAATTACCCCACTCCAGTCCCCAGATGAATGACCATAAAATTGATCAACAACGTGTTCATAAAAGAAATCGATTTAGTAAAGAACATAAAATATTAAAACCATCAGATTTTCGCATTGAATCTTCGAATACAGATGACTGAATTGATAGATTTACTGGATGCGCAAATCATAGAAACATAGTTGCTTGCTTTACAATGGAACATCCTCTTTTTACTGAAATTCGTCAGATAAGCCAGTTATTAGGCGATCATAAAGTTCGCTATACTCGTTTCCTCAACATACTAAAACGCGTATGTATTTCAGAATCAGTCGATTTTCAAGGGGATTATGCAACCTTGTTTTCTCGCTTATTTGCAGTATGTCAGGTAAAAGAGATTGATTATCGTCCTGCCGATCGTTTTAGACACAATGCCCGTTTAGTTCTGAACAATGAGTTAATCCCATCCAAGGATGACGAACTTGCAGATATTGCTGATTTATGTTGTTTTATCCATTATTTATATGGAGTAGACATACCATCTGATCTTCCTCAACATATTCGTTCAATTAAGATTAAACACTTTAATAGTTCACAAACCCGAGAGGTCTATGGAATTATAAGTGGCATTGATTCCTTATACTCATTTCGAGTTATCGAAGCTGGAAATAACATAGAGTACAATGTGTCTTTCTTTGAACTGCAGGATACTGCAAGTTCTGATTATCAAACAACAAAATACTTATATAAAGGAGCAAATGTTTGTTTGCTAGATGCCAAAACTGATCCCAAAAGAGCAGATTCACTTTTGGTTTATATGGTTGTAGTCGAACCTGATTATCTCATCGATGTCAGCGCACTGACTGCTTGTATTAAACCCTATGGAAGCTCACCACTTAACTTCTTATTGAATCGCTTTTCACCGAATATCTCCAATCGTGCTATTTTAATGGGTAATTTAGCCAATCAATTTATGGATGATTGTATAAATCGTGCCCAATCTGAGGATAATTACTTGGACTCTTTAAAGCAATGCTATGAACAGTACATTCTAGAGTTCAGTTGTTTAGAAAAAGAAGAAGTAGATTTGGATTTTTTCGAACAAGCTCGTATACAGTACAATAATATCTACAAGTCTGTCAGCGAGCGCTTTAAAGCTCCTGATATAGGCATTGACTCTCAAACAATTATACTTGAACCTTCATTTATATGTCCAAGTTTAGGTTTAAGAGGCCGACTTGATGTTATGACGGAGAATCATTTGTGTGTGTTGGAACTGAAAAGCGGTAAAGCTGATTTTAATAAGTCGCGTGATTTATCGCCAAAGGCTGATCATTTGTTACAAATGACTCTGTATGGCGAAATACTACGTCGAAACTTTAATATCGACTGGAATAAACTTCGCACTTATCTGTTCTATTCTACCTATCCCCTACTCTTTAACGAACGTCCATCATCAACAGCAATACGAGATATACTGCAATTACGCAATGGTATTATTTACTTGCTTTATCTGATTCGTAAGGGAGATTTTCTACGCCTTATACCTCTATTCAATCCTCAAAAGCTTAATCAGTTTAATCTAAATAATCGATTCTATTTGCAGTACTTATTGCCGCAGATAGTAGCCATCACTGAACCTCTACAAAATATGCAAAACGATTTTCTTCTGTTGAGCTATTTTGTACACTTTATAAGCTTTATTGAACGAGAGATGTTTATGAATAAAACCAGTGATGCACGTCCTGATTCCTTGCGTGGATTTGCTTCTACATGGAATGCAGACTGGCAAACAAAGAAAATGTCTGGTAATATCATAGCTCCTCTTACGGTTGAAGGGTATGACGAAACTGATAATAATAAAGTGAATAGAGTTCGTTTTACATTGCCACAACAAGATGAAGACCTTACCCCCAATTTTTCTGTCGGAGATATGGTACAGATTTATAGTTTCTCATCGGAAGAGGACAATGTAACAAATAAACAACTCATTCGTGGTAATGTAACTTCTTTAACCAGTGAACATATTGATATAAAGTTAACATATCCACAAAATAGTAAGCTATTAAGTAAAAATCATTATGCTATAGAACATGACAGTACAGACGGCCCAAGTAATCAACAATATCGTAATTTGTTTGCATTTTTAACAGCAACATCTGCGCGGAAAGATCTTATTTTAGGACGTCGTGAACCTGAAGTTGACAAACAAATTTCTTTACTAGGAAGCTACCCTGAAACAGTTGAGCAAATAATACTGCAAGCAAAACAAGCTAAAGACTACTACCTATTGATCGGTCCTCCTGGAACAGGAAAGACAAACTTGGCACTTAAATCAATGGTACAAGAATACTTGTTAACTGCAGAAGCCGCAAATCGCAATTGTGAAACTTATTACCACGATAATGCCTTGTTGATTACGGCTTATACCAATAGAGCTGTTGATGAGATTTGTTCCATGCTCGATAATTTATCACAAAGTATGTCCTTTGATTACTTGCGTATTGGATCGGAACAAACAACTGCAGCAGTGCATCACTCACACTTACTAAGCGTACGAGCACATAATTTACCGAATCGTAAAGTAGCTCTTTCAATGATTCAAAATATTCCGATAATTGTAGGAACTGTTGTAAGTTTGACAAATGCCCAGATTATCTTTAATAAGAAAAGATTCCATACGGCAATAATTGATGAAGCATCGCAATTACTGGAGCCGCAAATATTGGGATTGCTTTCAGCCAAAGTCAATGGAGAAAATGCTATTCAAAAATTTGTATTGATTGGTGATCACAAACAACTTCCGGCAGTAGTTCAATTACCGGAAAATCAAACCATGGTTGAAGTTAAAGAACTGCATCAAATAGGTTTATTCAATCTTAGGAACTCGCTCTTTGAACGCTTACATTGGCTTGAAAAAAATCATGATAGAAGCAATTTTGTAGGATTGCTCAATCATCAAGGAAGAATGCATTCAGATATAGCTCAGTTTGTCAATGCAAAATTTTATGATGGTAAACTTTGCGTTGTTCCACTTCCTCATCAAATAGAAAAGTTGGATTGGCAGCATACCGACAATATTTACGAACAATTCGTTGCTCAAACTCGTATAGGCTTTGTTCGCATAGCTCAATTAAAAAATACGGATAATCTTTGTGTCAACATACCAGAAGCTTCAGCAATAACTAAAATAATAGAAGCAATATGCACACTACATTCTAAAAATGCTTTAGAGAACTTCGAACCAGCAAAACAGATTGGAATTATTGTTCCATTCCGGAGTCAGATTTCAGCGATAAGAAATTCTTTAAGGAAACAAGGTCTTGCATGTGCTGACACAATTACCATTGATACGGTAGAATGTTATCAAGGAAGTCAGCGCGATTACATTCTGTATAGTACAACAATATCTGAACCATACCAAGTTCATATCATATCCAATCTTCAAGAAATAGATGGAAACATTGTAGATAGAAAATTAAATGTAGCACTTACACGCGCACGTAAGCAATTATTTATTTTCGGAAATCCAGAAATTCTCCGACATAGTCCTTTGTATTCAGATTTAATGTCTTATTGCAGACATTTAGATATGATGTCTACATCATTGATTGAATAGATTGCGCGAGTCAACCTTTGATAAATTGGACATTATCATCCCTGGGGCGAAAGTACCCGGGTTTATCAGATTCAACTTTAACTTCACTCAATCACAATCAAATGGAAATACGGAATTTAGACCACATCGATTTTGATACGCTATTTTGCGCCTTTGAAAGAGCATTTGCTGACTACGAAATACATTTCGAAAAGGAAGAGGTGCGTTCTATGCTCCAACGGCGCGGATATAACTCGAAACTTTCTTTCGCTGCCTTTATAAAAGATAAAATCGTGTGGCCTTTATGCTGAACGGAAGCGGAACATTCAACGGCATTCCTACGGCTTATGCCACCGGAACAGGAACAGTGAAGGAATACAGAGGACAGAATCTGGCCGGGACAATCTCCACCCATTCTATACCATTTCTCCGAGAAGCAGGCATTCGCCAGTACCTGCTTGAAGTCTTGCAGAACAATGAGAAAGCGATTGCGGTTTACCGCCGAATGAACTTTGAAGTTGTTAGGAAGTTTAACTGCTTCAGACAAACTATCAAACAAGTTGACCTGCTGCAAGCCAACAAGGATTGTATGGTAAAGCTTGTAGATACAGAAGCCGTCAGACTTACTCAACAGGCTTGCGACTTTTCCTCTTCCCTTCGTGGCAAAACAGCATCAAATCCATTGAAAGAGGAGCTGCAGAACTAATCTGTCTCGGTGCTTTCCTTGACGGCAAAATGGTAGGTCATTGTGTCTTCGATGTGCATACAGGTGATTTGTCCCAGATAGCTATCCAGAAGGAATACCGGCGCAAAGGCATCGGCTCTAGGTTGCTGCAGGAAGCAACCGGACTGATAAGAACCGACTTCATCAAAATGATGTATAGACGCTGATAATTTGGGAAAAGCCCCTATGTATTATTAGTGGATATAATGAATAAACAAAATTTTAATCAGTCTACCATCAATTCAATAAAATGAACAATCATACTTTTTATATCTGAATAGTCAATATTTCCTTCAAGTCCGATATATAGTTGCCACTCCGAAACTCGCTCTTACTATGCCAAGCTTGCTTCTCTTCTCCCTCTACAGCCAAATGAATTTTTCGTAAACCCAAGCGGTGGTTCAGTGCATCAATCTGCTTCATTAGGTGCATTCGCTCTGGGCGGTTCTTCACTTCATCAAATAGGTTCTGCTGTATATAGGAAGCATTAGTAATATTTCCAAGAATTACTCCAGTCTTCTTATAGCCAATACCTTCTCGATAAATACCCTTCAGCACCGCCAATGCTGCATGGGTAATCTCAATCGTGTCCGAAGTAGGCATAGGCAGAATCCGCGTTTCTCCATTGGCATATTGGGTAAGGTCCTCCCGAAAACGATTACTCGATACGAAAACTGTCACGGATGAAGCCAGAGAATGCTGCCCCCGAAGTTTGTTTGCACAACTAGCTGCAAAGCTGGCTACTGATGCTTGAAGTTCGTTATAATCCGTAACTATATTTCCGAAGCTCCGGCTGGTACAAATGGACTGTCTTTGCACTACCTCGGCAGTATCAATGCACGAAATACCATTCAGCTCTTTCCAAGTTTGTACACCCGGCTTTGTGAAGTGACTGCGTACCCAGCTTTCCTTTTTGTCGGCAAACTCCAGCGGAGTCTGAATTCCTAAATACTGAAGCTTTGCCAAAGTCTGTTTGCCGATACCCCACACATCTGCTAGTGCAAAAAGTGCCAATGCCTTTCGTCTCTTCTCCTCAGAATCAATCATACACACCGAGTTATAGCCTTTATATTGCTTGGCAAATTTGCTGCCAATTTTCGCCAAAGTCTTGGTAGGTGCAATGCCAACACTGACGGGGATATCCGTATAAAGTCGGACCTTCTCCACCACTCCATGCATGTATTCCTTCAAATTATAATACTTCTCAAGTCCGTCCAAATAGAGAAAGGACTCATCAATCGAATAGACCTCGGAACGCGGCACAGATGCACGAAGGATATTGTTTACCCGTTTCGACATCGCTGCATAAAGCATCATGTTGGTAGAAAATAGTTTCACCCCATAACGTTTCACAATTTCCATCTGTTTGAAAATAGGGTCTCCACGTTTCAGCCCCAGCGCCTTAGCTTCCTGAGTCAAGGCTACAATACAACCATCATTAGACGAAAGCACACAAACAGGTTTGTTCTTCAATCCGGGATGAAACACCTTCTCCACAGAACAAAAGAAACTGTTGCAATCTACTAATGCAATCATAACAGACTACTTATATACAGGCTTATGAATGATATACGTTACCACACCCCAAACACTGAAATCATCCCCATCGGTGACTTCAATCTCAGGGTATTCCGGATTGGCCGGAACTAACCAGACGTTTCCATCCTTCTTTCGCACTCTCTTAAGTGTATATTCTCCGTTCAATTCGCAGACCGCAATCTGCTTCTCGGTAGGGTTCCTTTCACTTTTATCTACAATAATGATGTCACCGTCATTCACTCCGGCTTCAATCATTGAACGCCCCTGCACACGAATCAGATACGAAGAATCCGGGTGTGGGCATAACATCTTCAGCACTTCAATGTTTTGCGCCTGTTCATCATTGTTCAAAGGAATAGGAAATCCTGCCACCACTTTTACATCAAAGAAAGGTAGCGTCATCGGTTTGATACGGCTAGTAGGCATCACTTCACCCAGCTGCATCAAAACTTCATCTTCCTTCCTGTGCTTAACCGCCTCCATCTGTTGGGTGATACATTGTTTGATAAAGTCTGTTTTATTCTCTTGGCTGTCCAGATAGGCAGCCACCTCTTTATCCGCCCGGAACGCATAGAGTTTGCTGGTTCCCTTTGGGCGGCCTGCTCCCGGACGTTTACCGCCTCTTCCTGATTTATTCAGCTGATTCTCTGATTGAATGTCCACTTGACTCATCGTCTTATTCTTCTGATTGTTCATACCTAAACACTATTTTCGTACAAAGATAGTAAGTTTTCTGATAGATGTTATACGCATTTCAGAAAACTTACGAAAAACGTATAACATCTATCTGGTTCACCCATCTTAATAAGTAGATGTAGATAGTTAGCTATACGGCAGAAAATCAGTTAGATATGAAAATATTTACACGCTTATCAGGCTCGTTTCAGTTTTAACAACTATCTTAATAATAGCAAAAAATAGATCATCACCTCTGCAGTTTTTACAGAGCGCAAACAGCGTGCACAAAAGCGTTCTTGTGTTGATTTTGAAAGCATTGATTATCAGTAATTCCAAGGTTGTTGAAATTAGCTCGGAAGAAATTCAAACTAGCTCGGAACTAATTTCAACTAGCTTGGAACTAATTCTGACAATCGCGGAATAATTTTGAAGAATAGATAATCTTGCAGTTCAAATAACTGAAATCAGACAAACTGCATAAGGTAAAATGTTGACAACTTTTCACACAAAAAGCAACCAATGAATTAACATCTACCTAAACAACAAGCAAATGCTTTATGTCCCAATTTAAAGTATGAAGTCAATGTTACATGTTATTTATGAAGTCGTCTGAACTTTTATGAAATTCAAGATTTGCCTTAATTTTTGAGG
>Red_p2__coassemble_1167_pt1 | contig 12536 bp, 8 predicted proteins | sample Red_p2__metabat2_high_PE_023 | metagenome-assembled genome bin Red_p2
AAAAAACGGCCAAAAAGAAAGGTGAAGATTGAATTTAGAAGAGATAAATCTCCAATTCAAATCTTCGTCAGAAAAGTTTAGACGACTTCAATACTTTAAGAATGCGTTATTGTATCGTAACTGCAGAATCTGCAGGCTGCTACAGAACTCGCTTACAGCCAATTACTTCACAATAAAATAGATATCTTTTATTTCATTGCCTACACGCATATATTTATTAGAGGTGCCATAAAGTACTCTAGTATTTATTCCCATACCATACGATTTTCCGGACTCCAAAGGTACACAAACTTTCAGAACAAAAGTTGTGTCATTCTCGAACTTGGAAATATCATCAGTGCTAAGCTTATATTTCCGAAGGGCTCTTCTGGAGTCTGGCCAAATCGAATGATGGTTAGGCAATAACTCAGTAGCATATACATTGAGCATAGGTTCTGAGAATACTATTTTTATTTCATCTATATTACCCTCAACCACTGAACCTATTTCCGGTGTAACAGACACAATATAAGGACGTTTCGCAATGGAATCAATTCGGTCAGCAATAGCGTACATGTGCTCGATAAAAAGAGGCATAAATTCTTTGATGGTGGGATACTGCTTTCTGTTGTCAGCAAACCGCTTCATAAAATTCATGGTTTCGTCAATCCATACATATCCTTTATATCCACCTGTTGCTATTTCATGGGAAATCAAATATTTGTTCAAATGCAACTCCTGCATGTAGACAATGGTCATAACGGTGTTAAAGAACTCATTGCCTAATGCATCGGCATCATACCCGGATCTGTATAATTCATCCTTTACATACGGGTAAATGCGACGCCCTATTTCTAAGAAATCTTTTTTATTGGCATGGAAAAGCGGGGCTGTGAATGAATGCGACAGTTCGTGAATGAAAGTTCCCGATTTGATGATATTGTTCTCAAGCATTTTCTTGGGTGCACAGCTGACACCGAGAATCGGACTATATGAAAAGGTTTTGAATCCCAGTTTTTTCTGTGTCTTAATATCAAGGCTTGAGAAGTTATTGACACCGTATGCAGGACTGATACACACTTTCACTTCCGGCAGTTTTTCTCCATATAATGACATGAAAAGCGAGTCGGAAACTAAGGTTGCTAACTGTTGATTCGCTACTTCGAGGTATTTTTCATACAGTTTAGCATGCTTCTTAAAGAAGGAAGCATAATTGCTTTTCTCATAGAAGTCATCCAATAGCTCCACATATTCAAGAAATGTTTCCTTCGTCCATCTATTGTCATTCTTAGCAAAGTATTCATCCAAGTCAACATGCTGATTTACTTGCAAATGTCCGTTTTCAATGCTTAACAAATGATTGGCAATCGGAAGAGAATTATAGGAAATGACGTCAACATCACCTGGAATATCGCGCATCTTCTTGAGAAATGCCATTACCGGATGCGATTTGAACTTGCCAAAAGACTTTTGTATGTCAGAGTAATAAGGTTTGTATATACCTCTGTCAAACTCTTCACATCCGGCAAGAATCCATGTCGTTGCAGAAAACTCTTCAAGTTCGTCTACATAAGCAAATGTATGCTTATTATTTTGGGCAAACAGATTGATACTAATCAAAAAAAACAGGATACAGATTTTTATCGTTTTCATGGAAAAGCACTTTGATTATTGGTTCTGATATGCAATTTTAAACAAAATGAACATACAAAGCAAGATTTCAAGTGTAATTTTGCAAGAAAAAATGTGCCCCACTTGGAATGAACAAAAAAACGCAATAAATTTATTGATGAATATGGATACATTACATTCTTACCTCACGTTCTATTTGCTTGCCATTAACATTGCAGCATTCGCCCTCTACGGCATAGACAAATATAAGGCCAGGAAAGCCAAGTGGCGAATTTCTGAAGCAAAACTTTTGACGACGACTGTTCTTGGTGGAAGCATCGGTGCATGGCTGGGTATGAAAATCTGGCATCACAAAACAATGCATAAGAAATTCAAGTATAGCATTCCTGTCATTTTACTGATACAGATAGCACTGATGGCGTATCTACACCACATTGTATGACAACCAGAAGCAAAGGTTATGACTATTGATACCACAAACCTATGTTCACATCTTCAGAAAAAGCTGTTTGAACCCACGGGAATCTATTATCCTGTTTGGCAAGCCCTACAAAATGATGAAGAGTTGACCGCTGCTGTTCGTTCACGCCAACTACACATCTACCGCAATGGTAAGAAAATACTTATTCTTGCCGGTAAGGCGCAACCGAAAATTATCAGAGAAGATACACTGAATGAGTTGGTGAATAATCAGCAATCAGCATATGTTTAAAAATAATCATCTACTCTAAACAATATGACATCACTTCAAGACAAACTGTTTGCTTTACAGGATAAGCAGTATGCTGCTTTTCAAGCCAAACTGACGCCCGGCGTACCCGACCACTGTTTCATAGGTATCCGTGTGCCTGTGTTACGCACATTTGCAAAGGAGTACATAAAAGATATGGCGTATATGGATTTCCTTAAGCAATTACCCCATACATACTACGACGAAAATATGCTTCATGGACTTTTGATTGCTGAAATCAGAAACTACGAAACGTGTATCCGTCTGACAGATGCCTTCCTGCCTCACATAGATAACTGGGCGGTTTGCGACATAATGGCTCCCAAAATATTTGCCAAGCACAAACAGGATTTGTTGACGAAGATACAGAGCTGGACCCAATCATCACACATTTACACGTGTCGTTTTGGCATAAAGATGCTGATGTCGCATTACTTAGATAAGGATTTTAAGGCAGCATACCTTGGAATTCCGGCATCAGTCAGAAGTGATGAATATTATGTAAAAATGATGGTGGCATGGTTCTTTGCAACAGCTCTTGCCAAACAATGGGAAGCCACGATTCCTTATCTTGAGCAAAAACGACTTGCACCATGGACGCACAATAAAACTATACAAAAAGCCATCGAGAGCTATAGGATAACTACCGAACAAAAAAGCTATCTGCGAACATTGAAAATGAAATAGGTGTCATACCTTATATTTTCAGCCATGGTGCTTATTCGTGCAACAAGCATAAGAAAATCACATATTTTCAAACTCTTAAAATAAAAATTCACAACGCCACTGGGCACCATTTTCAGTGCAGAAGGGTTGTTGATAAACCGGTCTGCCAAATTACTCCGCGACTCTGAAAATTTGCTCCAAGCTTGTTCAAATTAGTTCCGAGCTTGTTCAAATTAGTTCCGAGCTTGTTCAAATTAGTTCCGAGCTAGTTATTTTTTTCGCTTAAAGAATCTCAACAAGCTCGGAACTTCTGATAATCAGTGCTTTCAGAATCTGTCTATTCCTTGATTACCGAACGCATGTTTTGTCCTAAAATCAATACGACCCTTCTCCTTATGTTTTTAAATTCATTACACTACGAATACATATACTAAGATTCTATCCTTAAAAAAATACAAAACGAGCTATTCATAATCTTAGCATGTATTTCAGGCTAAGGCAATCCTGTTAATTCTAATTGCTCATTTTCTGGCTTATAAGTAGGTGTATCTTTATTAAGGTATAATGCGGCTCGGCAATACCTTGACTCAAAAGCATACTTTTAGTTCGGTACTGCGCTCGCCTTGCACTATCCTTATATAGAAAAGATAAAGGGCAACGAGCTACTTTCTACCCCATTACTTCCTTTTTGCAGTTAACATTACGCGTTAATTAGCCCTTAATTTCAGGTTCGTAAACCTAACAAGTTTTACTCTTTCACCTAATAGTGTTAAAAGAGAGCAATATCCGATGTTTTTACTTGTCAATATGCGCATAGAAAAAGGAGAAATTGTATTTTTGCTACCGCTTAGTTAAGATGCCGACCAACAATGCTATAAATTATTCCGAGCACCTACTTCTTGGTAATGACAATACCATTGATTGGCACTGATTTTGCACAATCGAATCAAAAAGCATCTGTTTACAACATAGATAATAACATCAATCAAACATATCTTGAATATGAAAAGAACCTGGATGACTGTATTGGCTTTGGCCTTTACACTTGGACTTCAAACTCCGGCTATGGCCGCAACTGCTGTACCGCAGAATCCCATCGATTTGACTGTTGCTGCCGAAAAGGCTGTAAACTCTGTGGTTTACATTAAAGTGACAACGAATAGTAAAACACAAACCATTGAGTACAATAACCCGTTCGAAGATTTCTTTGGTGAATTCTTTGGTCGTGGCGGTGGCGGACAGCAACGCCGCATTCAAACGCCCAAACGTACCGGTGCCGGATCCGGAGTTATCCTGACTGCCGATGGTTACATTGTGACCAACAACCACGTGGTAGGCGATGCGGACGAAATCACCGTGAAACTCAACGACAATCGTGAGTTTAGCGCACGCATCATTGGCACAGACAAAACTACCGACTTGGCACTTATCAAGGTACAAGCTGAAGGACTGCCTGCTATTCAAGTGGCCAACTCTGATAACTTGAAATTAGGCGAATGGGTGCTTGCCATTGGCAACCCGTTTAGCTTGACATCAACGGTGACGGCTGGTATTGTCAGTGCAAAGGCACGTTCGCTGGGTGCCGCCCCTGGTAGCATCGAAAGTTTCATTCAAACAGACGCTGCCATCAATCCCGGTAACTCTGGTGGTGCATTGGTAAATGCCCGTGGTGAGTTGGTCGGCATCAACGCCATGCTTTATTCACAAACCGGTTCGTATGCAGGATATGGTTTTGCCATTCCTACTTCTATCATGAACAAGGTGGTTGAAGATTTGAAGAAGTATGGTTCTGTGCAACGTGCATTACTGGGTATAGCCGGTATGGATGTATCGACCTACATCGACATGGAAAAGGAAAAAGGCAAAGAGGTTGATTTAGGTACAGTCAATGGTATTTATGTATCTGAAGTCAGCGCTGACGGAGCTGCTTCAGAAGCCGGACTGAAAGAAGGTGATGTAATTACAGCCATCGATAATAAGAAGATTGGTAAATTTGGCGAACTTCAGGAACTCTTGGTTAATCATCGTCCGGGCGATAAAATTGAGGTAACGTACATTCGCGATAAAAAGGTACGCCATGCCACACTCACCCTCCGTAATGTGCAAGGCACCACTTCGGCTGTACAAAACCTTGACGTAGATGCCATGGGTGCAGCCCTGCGCCCGCTTACTGATGCAGAGAAGAAACAGTTGAGTCTGCCTTACGGCTTAATGGTTTCGGCTGTTCGCGAAGGTAAACTGAAAGATGCCGGCATTACCAAGGGATTGATTATCATGAAGGTTAACGACAGGGAAATGAGAACTACTGAGGACTTCGATGAAGTGGTGAAGAATGCAAACCTGAGCACCGACCGCGTTCTGTGGATTCGTGCCAAAACGCAAAGTGGTTTGAATCGTTCATTTGCCGTTGAACTTTCTGACCCCAAAGACGCAAAAAAGAAATAATGAAGGAGTGAATTTTCGACATATCACATTCACTTTCTAACAAGTAAAAAATGAATGATATGCCTCTGAGCATCATTTCATTTTTTACCTACAACGAAGGTCTGACATCGTGGTTGGATGTCAGACCTTTTTTTTTCACAAATGGTACTTTCAACCTCAGCAAAAAGTATACTGACCACAGATAATGTACTAATTCGTTAAATCAAAACGGATAGTTGGTCAAAATATGCCTTTATTATGTTATATTTTGTTTATCAACTTGCACATAATAATATTATTTGCTAATTTTGCACTGAATAAGTATTAGGCTTGATAACAATTTGTCCATATCAAACCTTACATATTCTCTTTTCACACAATAAGCTCTTGTTACAGAGCCTATATTTTTCCTATTGTTTGACATTCAAGTAAATATAACTACGGCAAACTGCGCGATGCATCAAACCGTATGAAGGATAACAAGCACTTTATTGAAAAGTATTTTTTTTAACGCCAAACAATCAATTCTTTAAAATATGAACGTAAACAAGGTTAGTATGTCCTTGCGAAAACTGATTACATTGCTGATGGTCTCGGCAATGTGTCTGTCGGATGTCTGGGCACAATTAGAAAATGGCAAAGTTTACCACTTTGTCTGTAAAGGTAATAATAGGGCCTTAAGTAGCGCTCCTAACTTAACGATAGGAGATGCCATGCTTAATAATACAAATCCCTTCCAACTTTGGATTGCAGTCGAAGGCAAAGGAGTCAATGCCGGACAATTTGCGCTACGCAATTTGGGTAATGGTTTGTATCTGAACAGTTCGGAAAAGCACTTAGAGCCTTGGGGGCTTATTCCCACCATTGCTTTAGACACTCCTTCATACCACTATTGTGTTGAAAAAGAGAAAAATGGGACTACGACCTATTATGTCATGAGCGACACTCAGAATGGTGTGAGCAACCTATGCTTAAATTTTGCCGGTAACCGAAATACGATTATCTGTAATAGTGATAATGACAATTTTTCAAAATGGAAAATTGAAGTTCAAACCAATTGGGATAAAGCTAAAATTGAAAAGCAGCTTAAAGAAGTAGCCCATTATGAGGCTTCGAAAACAGAATATTACCGAGCACTTGTTTACGAAAGAACCCTCTACAAGGTTTTTACCGACACTGCTTGCACCGTGTTGCAAAACAAGTATGCCTCTATGGCAGAAGACGAGCTGGACAAGGATGAAGACTTGCTGAAACTTCCGAAAGCACTCAGAAATCTGGTTAAAAAAATCAAGAAAAACGACTGGACTGAGGCAAACGGCAATCCTTCCAAACCTCAATGGGACGATAAATATGCTCGAAAATTTCGCGTGCAACTCTGCGAACCTTACAGCAACCCGCATGAAGCAGGCCTGGCTATCCACATTCAACCCCACTCTGTGATGAACAACCCTACGGGTATTTATGCAAGCAAGGGCGATACGCTCTACGTCATGGTGGGCGGAGACATTAAGGAAGGCTCTTATGTTTACCTCGGTACATTCGAAGGGTATAACCGCCCCGTGGGTGATACCAAAACCGGAACAAAGCTCAAGAAAGGCTTGAACATTGTTCCCATTAAGAATAACGAAACCAACACGTTTATTTGCTACACGGTCGAGACTTTCAAAGACCGCAAATTGACCGGGCTGAAACTTTCAAGTTACGATGATCTGAAAATCCACATTGAAGGTGGAAACCTCAACGGTTATTACAACCGCATGGGCGACTCGCTGTACACTCCCGACAAAAACGAGGATTGGGATTATTACGAAAAGCGCGCCAATATGCACGCCATCACCATTCTGGGTAAATACCAGATATTGCACCTCTATCAAGACAGCACGATGGCCGGTGGTAGAAAATATCCCGGTCTGTCCAACTTCCTGAACGAACAGGTTAAGGTGGAAGATGTGATTGCAGCATGGGACAAACTCATGTTTGCCCAACGATTAACCCTGGGTTTGCTCAGCCGCGAGGAATACGAACAAGCCAAAAAGGATTTCCCCACACTCGACGACCCCTCACGAGGCATCTACACCTACATGGGCGACGACCCCATCACCCCGATTGACTACTCCGACGTGTATCGCGTTCATGGCAAATCGTGGGGTATGGTAACCGGCTATATGGTTGGTTCAAACGGCTATAGCGGCTACAACATCAGCACCTTCCCGGCTATCACCGTAGGCATGGCCTCAAAGGAAAGCAACAACTATGGCAACATTTGGGGAGCTGCCCACGAAATAGGCCACCAGCACCAGGCCCTCATTCACATGAATGGTTTGAAAGAGTCGTCGAACAATATTTTTTCAAACATCTGCGTTTGGTTCGACGGTAAAGCCACCTCGAACATGGCCGACGGCGCATTGGTTAATCTGCTCAAAGTATATAACCGACCCGACGGCGACTTTTTCCATACCACGCTGGGTGTGCAAATGCACCTTTACTACAAGTTGTGGCTCTACTATCACCTGGCGGGCAAGAACAACCGCTTCTACCCTCGCCTGTTCGAACTGCTGCGCCGAGACCCAATGAACGTAACGGTTGATCAGGACGGTGCGCAGTGCTTGCTCCACTTCTACAAAATGTGTTGCAAGGCCGCCGGAGAGGACCTTACGGAGTTTTTCCGCGCCCACTGCTTCTTTACTCCGCTAAAGCAGCGCCATGTGGCAGACTACACCTCGTCGGACTACACCATGACGCAAGAACAGGTGGACGCAGCCATTGCCGAGGTTAAATCGTGGAACCTGCCGCTGAACCGCAACATCATTTTCATCAACGACTGTGCCGGCAAAACGGTTTATTCGCACGACGGCACTACGAAACGTCACAGTTACAGCGGCGCACCTCAGGCCGATATGGGTATGTACACCGACTTTATCCATGCCCAAAACGACACGATTACAGGCACCTACACCTATGTCATGCAGAATGGCCAAATCGTGGTTAGCGGTGCCAAGGGCGGTGTAGGCTTGTTGGCTTACGACGATGAAGGCATGTTGCAAGCCTTTTCGGACCGTTACAGCTTTACGCTTTCGGAACGTGCCCGTCAGAAACTGGCTTCGCGCAAATTACACATCTACGTGGTGAACGCTGCCGGCGAACTTACCGAAATCAAAGGTAGCGACGCCGTGGGCGAACAGCGCGACTTGCTGCGCACCGCCATGGAGGATGCCAAGAATTTGCTGAAGAAAGTCGACGAGAAAAGTCGCATTGTTGGTTTCTACCATAAGCAGGCCGTTGTGGAACTGGAAAAATTGCTGGCGAAGGCTGAAACTGTGTATGACAACAAAGACAAGGCGGCTTACATTTCAACCTCGCAACTGCTGACCGAGGAAATTCACCGCATCATGAATGCTGAGGATTCACGCATTTCGTTCGTACCGAACAGTTCATACTTATTGGAGTGCGAATATGGTCCGAACAAATATGTGTATCGCCATGACAACAATGCCATGAGAATCAAGCCCGAGGAAACCAAAGGCAGCGAATGGCTCTTTGAAATGGTGGGCGAAAACAGCTACTACATCAAGCACGTCGAAACGGGCAAATACCTTTCAGCTGCAGAAAAAAGCGTGCAGATGAAGTTGGTTGAAAAGAGCGAGACTCTGCCCTATCACATGGAAACCCTTGACAATAATTACTTTGCACTTGGTTGCGGCAAGGGTTACATCAACTACGAGCATCAAAGAGGCAACTTGCAAGGTTGGGCTAAGATTGAAGGTACGCAGAGCCGCTGGCGCCTGTCATTGGTCAAGGTTGAAGAAAACGAACAGGCTTTCCAAAACCTCGCCAAATCTGCCAGCATGGCCGAAGCTTTGATTCGCAAAAACGCTGAGATTACCGAAGTGAAACTGCAAACCACACAGGAAAACGAAACAGGCTATCTTTATTGCAATGCGGTTGGATCCAATAATTCGGTCAATGGCGATGCCAATAACGGATACAACTTGCTTGATAAGAACATCAACACGTTCTTACTTACCCAAACATCAAAGGATAGCCTTGACCACTATCTGAAAGTTGATTTGAAGAATCAGCAACTTCCGCTAATCAGCATGCGTTACGTTACGCGCAATACCGACAGCAAGGAACGTCCGAGAACCATCCTTATTGAAGGTGCTAAGGATAATGGAGAATTCACTCCCATCATGACCATCAACACGGGACTGCCCCAGCATCGCAGTACAGAGTTTATCTCTCCCCTGTTTGATGCTGATTTCCGCTACCTGCGTTTCATGGTTAAGGCTACTTGGGGTGGAGAAACGAAGAAGAATCACCCTTACTTCTCGATGTCGGAATTTTCACTGACTACTCCTGTGCTGAACAGCAAGTACGAGGCAGCAAAAGCTGACTACAATGCCCTTGTTGAAGAAATTATAAAAGCTCGCAAGGCACTGGAAACGGGCAGAGAACAGATTGAGCAACTGAAGACTGCCAAAGAAAGTTTGGATGCAGCTTACCAAAAGTTTGCGGATGCTTGCCATAGCATCGACATGCAAGCTATGGAAGCTAAGAAGAACAACTTGCGTGCACTTATTGCTAAAACCGAAGCACTGATGAACGAAGTAGCTACAGTGGAATATAAAGAAGACCGCAATGTGGCCACTGCTGCTCCTATAGCCTTGCAATGTAAGGATGCAAACGGGAAAGCTTACCTTTCATCAAACGCCGACCAGAATACGGAGACCAACTTCCCTGCATCTGGTGGAAGTGAACCGGCATTGATCGATAACAATCCCAACACCTTCTATCATAGCCGTTGGAGAGGCACTCAGGTTAACGAACCCCATCACATTCAAGTAAAAGTGACTGATATTGAAACTGATGCTGAGTTTGCATTCAGTTATCGAACCAGACACAATGGTGGTCCGTACCCCCATGCCTTCAGGATTGAGCAAAGTTTGGACGGACAAACATTTACGCTCATCAGAACCTTTGAATTAAGAACGGATTCACTTCCGGTTCAAAATGGCAAACAATGGAAATCGCCCAAAATCACGCCCACTGGTAAGTATCGTTACCTACGTTTTGTGGTGACGAAATCAAACGATCAGAAGATGGGACAGTATTGCTTTGCAATGGCAGAATTTTCATTGAACAGTTACGACTACAAACTTGACGTAAAAGTCAACAAGCGCAAAGAGTTTACCTGCGTCAACGACTCACAAATCATTGATGCCGAACTCCTGATGGTTGCTGCCAAATCCATTCAAAGCGCAGCAGCATCCGAAGCCATGATTGATGAGCAAATAGCCAACTTGCAACAGGTGTACGATTCACTATTGAAAGCTAAGGAAGCCTCGGCACCTTACAACGAATTGGTTAAGTTCAGCCAAACAGCCTATCTGCCCATGTACGAGCTGAAGGCTGGCAACAAAGTTGGACAATGGACTGCATCTTCTGCCGAAGCATACAATAAAGTATATGCACGCGCAGCCTACCTGCTTTCCTATCGTGGAGCTACGGCTGCTGATTATACAAAAATTCGTCAGGAATGGGAAAAGGCGTATGGTAAACTGACATACCATCAACCCGAAGCCGACAAGTTCTACACGTTGCGCAAAAAGGATAGCCGTAATGCAGTGATGCTCTATGTAGACGCTGATAACAAACTCAAAGCCGGCACTGAAGCAAACGCTACCCAAAGTCAGGCAGTTTGGCAGTTTGTTAACGAATCAGGCAATATGTTCCTGAAGAGTTTACACACTACTTCATTCCTTACTGACGCCAAGGAGGGAAGCGAACTCGCTGCTAAAGAAAATGGCAAAGCCTTCCAAATCAGACCTATAAACAACGATGGACTCGTTGCTCTGATTCATGCGGCAACCGAACCGGTGCGCGCTGAAGAATTGGCCACTGAAGCCAAATTGGACGGATGGTACATTGACGAAATGGCCAGCGAAACCATAGGCCACGACCTCGTAATCAGCAAATACGGTTATGCCGGACTTTACTTGGATTACGCTGTGAAGTTGCCCGAAAATGTAAAGGCTTACAGAGTAAGTGAGATTAACGGCAACTCGTTAAAACTTACAGAAATAGCCGATGGCTTGGTGCCTGCTGCTACTCCGGTCATTGTTAAAGCCGCTGCCGATACGTATCGTCTGAACTACGTTGCGAACAATGCGGCAGAAGCTATTAACCATCCGAATTTACTCTACGGTGCTTCATTCAATCAGTACCTCGAAGGCAAGCCCTCGACTTCGTACTACCTGTTTGGTGCTAAAAACAACAAGGTAGGTTTGTACAAAGCCTGGTTGGAATACAACGCTGACGGTACGATTACTAACGGCAATAAGGGCACAGACAATGGTAAACACTTCAAAGTGTCGGCCAACAAAATCTATTTGCCTTTAACCAGCTCTTCATCGGCTCCTCTGTCATTCAGCTTCGACGAAACTCAAACGGGCATCGAGGAACAAATGACTGAAAACAACGCTAAAGTCATTTACGATTTACAAGGACGCCGCGTGAATAAGGTAAAACATGACGGGCTCTACATTGTGAACGGACAAAAAGTTTTTCTGAAAGTTCAGCCATAATCTGAGTTCGTAAAACTCTTGAAACGATTCGACAGATGCGGACATACTGTTGTTCGCAGCTGTCATCGTTTCAAACAAATTATCTTTTAAAATATGAACAAAAAATTATATCAAGCACCACAAATTATGGTGGTCGACATCCAATGCGAAGGACTGATTGCATGCAGTGGTATTCAAGTTGAAGAAAGCCATGCCGATGATGGCTTTGTGGAACTCAGTCAAAAATCAGAAGGCATTTGGGATGAATAGAAGCTAGCATGCAGAGCACTGCTTACATCTTTATATAGGTTCGTTTAGACGGTTCAGCCGCTAAACGAACCTTTTTTCATTGATAACAAAATCGATGACAAAACGCATTATCTGCTTTACGCGATGTTTTTCGACAACGCATTTACCGAAGGAGGATAAAAGGAAAGTTAAGACTGAGCGTCTACTGATTCATTATAAATTTGTAACTTCGCATTTACTTTCATTGAAAAGGGATTTTGATGGCATCCGGACAAAAAGATTTGCATGATACA
>Red_p2__coassemble_1178_pt1 | contig 12401 bp, 8 predicted proteins | sample Red_p2__metabat2_high_PE_023 | metagenome-assembled genome bin Red_p2
GCACCAAATGAAAAAACAAGAAAATTCGCGTTTTATGCCGAAGAACATGTTTAATATCTTATTTACTTCCCTAAAGGAAGCGATTAAGTTAATCCTCCTGTTCGTAATAATAAGAATAATCAATGCCTTTCATGAAAAATAGCTAATAAGGTATTCAACAGATACTGAACAATGACAAACTGAAAGCTGCCTTTGGCAATAGTTTCCTCTTATTTCCTGCTACGATTTTTTAGAACACAATGTCGGTCATACACAAGAGGACAGTCCACAGCCTTGGCTGTACCACACTCTGCAGGAAGAGCGTTTAACCAGGACAACAAAATCCCGATACAGCAATGTATGATGCTTACTCATACAAAACTGTACCGGGATTGTATTGTTTTTCCCTACTTGTTCATACGGCAAACAACTGCCGAAGAAATGGAGGGATATGGATTGAAAAGGGGGTAACTTTTAGGTTACTCTTCGTCGTTGCGAGCCTTTAGAGCTTCTGCAATCTGCTGTTCGAGTTCTTCGCTGAGTTCGGGATTGTCCTTGATAATCTTTTTAACGGCATCGCGTCCTTGACCCAAACGGCTTTCGCCATAGCTGAACCATGAACCGCTCTTCTTGATAATGCCGAGTTCTACGCCGAGGTCGACAATTTCGCCGGTGCGCGAAATGCCTTCGCCAAAAGTGATTTCGAACTCTGCCTTGCGGAAGGGAGGTGCTACCTTGTTCTTAATAACCTTTACGCGCACCTGATTGCCAATGGGAGTGTCGCCGTCCTTGATGGTGGTGACACGACGAATGTCGAGGCGCACCGAAGAGTAGAACTTGAGGGCGTTACCACCGGTCGTAGTTTCGGGGTTGCCAAACATAACACCGATTTTTTCGCGCAACTGGTTGATGAAGATGCAGGTGGTGTTGGTGCGGCTGATGGTGGCAGTGAGTTTTCGCAATGCCTGGCTCATGAGGCGGGCCTGAAGACCCACTTTGTTTTCGCCCATGTCACCTTCGATTTCAGCTTTAGGCGTAAGTGCTGCCACAGAGTCGATGACAATGATGTCAATGGCCGATGAGCGAATGAGCTGGTCGGCAATGTCTAAAGCCTGCTCACCGTTGTCGGGCTGAGAAATAAGCAGTTCGTCGACGTTTACGCCCAACTTGGCTGCATAAAAGCGATCGAAGGCATGTTCGGCATCAATAAAGGCTGCCACTCCCCCATTCTTTTGAGCCTGAGCAATGGCGTGAATAGCGAGGGTGGTTTTACCTGATGATTCGGGACCGTAGATTTCGATTATACGGCCGCGGGGATAACCTCCTACGCCCAATGCGGCATCGAGCGACAAGCTACCCGTTGAAATAACCTCTACATTTTCAATACTCTGATCGCCCATGCGCATGATTGAGCCGCGACCAAATTCTTTTTCTATTTTAGCCATAGCCGCTTGAAGAGCTAACAGCTTTTCATTTTGTGCCTGGTTTTCGTCGGTTGTTTTTGCCATAATTTTGGAATGTCTGCTAAGAAACTATCGTGCCACATACGATTTAAAACATCGTGGGCTGTCAGATTCTTAAAGTTTTAATATTTGTTCTGCGTGAATTTTAGTTTTGATTTCCTTGGGATTGAAAATGTGGGCCACGCGGCCTTCTTCGTCAATAACGAACGTGGTGCGCAGTGTTCCCATATAGGTTCGGCCATACATTTTCTTTTCGCCCCACACACCGTAAGCTTCGACCGTTTGTTTTTCGGTATCAGCAATCAGGTGAAAAGGCAAATTTTGCTTCGCTATGAAGTTTTGATGTGACTTGGCAGAGTCAATACTTACTCCTATCACAACATAGCCGGCTTGCTGCAAGGTTTCATAATTGTCGCGGAAACTACAGGCCTCGGCAGTGCAGCCCGAAGTGCTGTCTTTCGGATAAAAGTAGATCACCACCTTTTGTCCGCGATATTGGCTGAGTTTGATTTCGTTGCCTGCTTCGTCAAGGCCCAGCAGGTCAGGAGCCATATCTCCGATGTTTATCATGTTATCGCTGTGTTAGGGTTGGTTTTGAGTAAATATGGTAAAGTTTGTAACCGTCAATTACTGCGGTTTTCGGCCATTGCCCGATTTCTGTGGCCGACGTTTTGCAGCCGGACGATTATCCACTTTATCCTGCGGCTTTCCAGTAGCCGTTTTTTCGTTTCGCTTAGGTGCAGACGCATTGTTCGGTTTGCGATTGTTGTGTTTTGGACGGGCGTTTGCATTCGGCTTGTTATTACCGTCTTTACGCGCCCGGTTTCGTCCTTTTCCCTGCTGTCCGCGTGGTTGATTTCCCTTACGTGGTTCTTCAGAGGGTTTACGCACACCTTCAGGCAGTTCGGCACGCGGGATTTTGATTTTAAGCGTTCGTTCGATGTTAGCCAGGGCATACAGGTCCTTTTCGCCAATAAGCGTAATGGCCTTACCTCGACGACCGGCTCGGGCAGTACGTCCGATGCGGTGAACGTAATCCTCGGCATCGTGCGGCGCATCATAATTGATTACCATGGTGATGTCATCGATGTCGATACCTCGTGCCACAATGTCGGTAGCTACGAGCAAATCAATTTTTTGCGCACGGAACAACTGCATCACTTCGTCGCGCTCACTTTGTTGCAAGTCGGAGTGCATGGCGCGCCCATTGAGTCCGCGTCGTTGCAGCAAAATGGTGAGTTCCTTTACCTTCTGTTTCGACGAACAGAACAGGATAACTCGCTGCGGCGGTTCGTCTTTGAATATTTTGCGCAGCACAATCGTCTTATCGGGTTCGTGACAAACGTAAAGGCTTTGACAAATATTTTCGGCGGGCTTTGACACGGCTATTTCAACCTCAACCGGGTTGTGCATCACCGTGCGGGCCAGTTCGGCAATTTTGGGCGGCATCGTGGCCGAGAACAGAATGGTTTGTCTGTTTTCGGGCATTTGTTTCACTATTGTCAGGATGTCGTCGGCAAATCCCATATCGAGCATGCGGTCGGCTTCGTCAAGCACCAGGTGGGTGGTTCGGCTGAGGTCGAGTGTACCGAGCTGCAGGTGGGTAATCAGTCGACCGGGGGTAGCCAGCACGATGTCGGCACCGGCTTGCAGCGAACGGCGTTCCTGTTCGTAACGAATGCCATCATTACCGCCATACACGGCCACGGCATTGACCGAGGTGTAATAGGCAAAACCTTGCAGCGACTGGTCGATTTGACGTGCCAACTCGCGTGTAGGGGCTATTACCAAACAGTTCACGACGTCGGCAGGATGCGGATCGCGTCCGAGCAGCGTGAGCAGCGGCAAGAGATAGGCAGCCGTTTTGCCTGTACCGGTTTGCGCCACACCCAACACATCGCGACGTTCAAGAATGTGCGGAATACAGGCAGCCTGTACGGGCGTACATTTTTCGAAACGCATATCGTAGAGTGCATCGAGCACATCGTCGCTCAAATCCAGGTCCTCAAAAAACACCTCGGGTGCTTTTTTTTCCTCCACGGCTTCGGTTTCAGCCGTTTCCACCGAATCGGCCGGAGCCGAAGCGGTTTGGGGTGTTTCGTTCACGGGGGCATTGTTTTCGGTCTGAGCGGCCTGGTCTGCCGGAGTTATGCTATGGTCTGTCATTTTAAATATTTCAGAAAAAGGAGATGAAAGGAATAAACATCTAAGGTCCGATAAGCCTGAATGTATCGACAGGATTATCCTTAGAAACACATTACTGCGGCGTACGCTTGTAAAGCACGAAGGCCACAACGGCAAACACCAAATTGGGCAGCCAAACGGCAAACATAGCCGGCCAACCGGCATTCAGTGCAAAGGTTGACGACACCGTTTGGAACAAAATGTAAGTGAAACTCAGTGCAATGCCCACACCGATACTGGCACCCATACCGCCTTTGCGCTTTTCGCACGAAAGGCTCACCCCAATCAGCGTCAGGATGAAAGCGGCAAAGGGTGTGGCAAAGCGTTTGTGATATTCCACTTCAAAAGTACTAATTCCTGCAGCACCACGCAAGCGTTGGCGGTCAATAAATTCTTTCAATTCAGGAATCGTCATGGTTTCCTGCTGTCCGCGCACATAGAAGAAGTCGCGGGGTTCCATGACAATGATGGTGTCGAGTTTTTCGCCGCTTTCCAATTTTTCGCGCATTCCTTTGAGTGTACGAATTTTGTAATGGCGCAGTGTCCACGAGAAACGGCGGTCCGACAACGTATCGTACTGTATGCTTTGTGCCGTAAGGTGCGACACGAGTTTTTTATCGACAAATTTGTCGAGCGAAAATCCATATCCGCTTTTGCTCACATTGTCGAAGTGGGTGATATAGGCCACCACTCCCGTGTCTACTTGCATTTGCACATTATCGACCGACGTTACATCTGTTTTTTTCTTAATGTATCGGTTTTCAAAGTTTACACGCGCCACATTACTTTGCGGAATCACGAAAGCCCCGAGCAAAAAGCTGCTGGCAGCAATCAGTGCAGCCGAAATCATGTAAGGGCGAAGCAAACGGCGAAAACTCATACCCGTGCTTTTCATCGCTATGATTTCGGAATTATCGGCCAATTTCGAGGTAAAGAAAATGACGGCAATAAACACGAACAGCGGTGTAAACAGGTTTACAAAGTTCGGCACAAAGTTAACATAGTAATCAAAAATGATTTTCTGAACCGGTGCATGACTTTGTGTAAGTTTGTCGATACGTTCATTAAAGTCGAATACCACGGCAATTACCACGATGATGGTAATCAGAAAGATGTAGGTACTCAGAAACTTGTAAATGATGTAGCGGTCCAAGCGTCCGACGATGGGTTGCCGCCGACGGGCAGTCCGCTCTGCCGGTGCCGTTTGGTTCATACCATCCGGTTCCGGAGTCTGAGCGGAACTGTCGGCTGTAGCATCTGCCTGCCGGTTCGCTGATTTATTTCTGGAAAAGATTTTTTTAAACATCCGTGTTCAACTCACTTATGGGTTGTTCAATGAAATCACAGGCTGTAACAAACTGAAGGGTAATTCCGATAAAACCAACGCTAAAGTTTGCGCATCAGTTTTTCGACCATCATGCGTTTCCAGGGGCCGTAGTTATCATTCAGAATTTGCTTACGAGCCTCACGTACCAACCACAGATAGAAGGCCAGGTTGTGAATCGAAGCTATCTGCATAGCCAGCAATTCCTTGGCCTTGAACAAATGGTGTAAATAGGCCTTTGAATACTGCAAGTCGGCCGAGCAATGTCCCATGGGGTCGACGGGTTCAAAGCAGTCGGCCCACTTGGCATTGCGCATATTGATTACGCCCTCAGCGGTAAACAGGCAAGCATTTCGACCGTTGCGCGTAGGCATCACGCAGTCGAACATATCCACCCCACGCTCAATGCCTTCAAGAATATTGAGCGGTGTACCCACTCCCATCAGGTAACGGGGGCGGTCGGTGGGCAAAATGTCGTTGACCACTTCAATCATTTCGTACATCTGTTCGGCGGGTTCGCCCACGGCCAAACCGCCAATAGCGTAGCCCTCGGCACCAAAATCGCTCATGAAGCGGGCACTTTCCTGACGCAAGTCTTTGTAAACGCAACCTTGCACAATGGGGAAGAGAGCCTGACTGTAACCATATTTCGGTTCGGTTTCGTGAAAACGCTTCCAGCAGCGTTTCATCCATCCGTGCGTCAGGTTCAGGCTCTTGCGGGCATAGGCATAGTCGGCTGTTCCCGGCGGACACTCATCGAAGGCCATCATGATGTCGGCCCCGATGGTGCGCTCAATGTCCATCACCTTTTCGGGGGTAAAGAAATGCTTACTGCCGTCAATGTGCGAACGAAATTCGCAACCCTCGTCGCTCAGTTTTCGAATGCCGGCCAGCGAAAACACCTGAAAGCCGCCGCTGTCGGTAAGCATCGGGCGGTCGAAACCATTGAACTTGTGTAAACCGCCGGCACGTTCCAGAATGTCGAGTCCCGGACGCAGATACAAGTGGTAGGTGTTGCCCAAAATGATTTCGGCATTAACCTCGTCTTTTATTTCGTGTAAATGCACGCCCTTCACACTGCCCACCGTACCAACGGGCATAAAGATAGGGGTATGTATTTCTCCGTGGTCGGTACGAATCAGTCCGGCGCGCGCAGCACTGGTGGCATCGGTATGCTGAAGTGTAAAATCCATATTAAAGTATAAGCGTGTAAGTGTAGGTGTAATTATTTTTCCTTCATCAGCCTCACAGCCACATCATCGGGTTGTTCGGCAGGCTTTTCGGCCTTTTCGTCAGGAATGGTAAAAACGATGGGGTTATCCACCTTTTCGTCGAGCAGGGCAAAGCTAAGCACATCCTTCACGTCCTGCACAAAGTGGAAAGTCAGTCCCTTTACATAGCGTTCATTGATATCGGCCACATCCTTGCGGTTTTCTTCAGAAATCAGAATGTCGGTAATGCCGGCTCGCTTTGCAGCCAATATCTTTTCCTTGATACCGCCCACAGGCAGCACCTTGCCACGCAAAGTTATTTCGCCCGTCATGGCCGTATTGGCACGCACCTTGCGCTGCGTCAGTGCCGAAGCTATTGAAGTGGCAATCGTAATGCCGGCCGAGGGACCATCCTTCGGTGTAGCGCCTTCGGGCACATGAACGTGTACGCCCCAATGGTCAAAAATGCGATAATCCAAGCCCAACGAGTCTGCATGGGTTTTGATGTATTCCAAAGCCAGCACGGCACTTTCCTTCATCACATCGCCCAAGTTACCCGTCATTGTCAGCTTACCGCCCCGGCAGCGGCTCACGCTGGTTTCGATAAACAGTATTTCGCCGCCAACAGCTGTCCAAGCCAATCCCGTCACCACACCGGCATATTGATTGCCCTGATATTTGTCGCGGCTGAACAAGGGTTTGCCCAGCAGTTTTTCGATGTCGGCAGGTTTCAGCGATTTATCGGCAAAGGGCATCTGCTCATTATCGGTCATAGCCGTCAGATACGACACTTTGCGGAACACCTTGTCAATCTGCTTTTCAAGCTGTCGCACACCGCTTTCGCGGGTGTATTTATCGATAATAAAGTCTATAGCCGAAGGGCTGAACTTCAATTTAGACATATCGCCCAAGTCATATTCCTTCTGCTTCTTCGTAATCAAGTGGCGACGGGCAATTTCCAATTTTTCCTCAGCCAAATAGCCCTCCACCTCAATCAGTTCCATGCGGTCGAGCAGCGGCTGCGGAATGTTTTGCAAGCTGTTTGCCGTAGCAATGAAGAACACTTTCGAGAGGTCGAAGTCTAAGTCGAGGTAATTATCGTGGAAAGCATTGTTCTGTTCCGGGTCGAGCACCTCGAGCAAGGCACTCTGCGGGTCACCGTTGTACTGTCCGTTCGTCATTTTGTCAATTTCGTCGAGCACAAACAGCGGATTGGCCGATTCGGCCTTCATGATGCTTTTAATGATGCGTCCGGGCATGGCACCGATATAAGTGCGACGATGACCGCGAATTTCCGATTCATCGTGAATACCACCGAGCGCGATGCGCACATAATTGCGGTTCAATGCACGCGCAATGCTTTTGCCGAGCGACGTTTTACCCACGCCCGGAGGGCCATACAAGCACAGGATGGGGGCTTTGTCTTGACTGCGGAAGCGCAAAGTTGAAAGATGTTCCAAAATGCGTTCCTTCACCCGCTCCATGCCGTAATGGTCGTGGTTCAGCACCTTTTCGGCATTCTTCACGTTCAAGTTGTCCTTCGTGTAAATGCCCCAAGGCAAATCGGCCACCGTCTGCAAGTAAGTGAGTTGCGTTTGGTATTCGGGCATTTGCGGATTCATGCGCTGCAGTTTTTCCATTTCGCGCGTAAACACGATCTTCACCTTATCGGGCATTACGCGACGGGCCAGTTTTTCCTCCAGATCGAAAGTGTCAGAAGTTTCATCATCGCCCAATTCACGCTGAATTTGCTTCATCTGCTGGCGCAGGAAAAAGTCCTTCTGCTGTTCATCGAGTTCATTCCGCGTACGCGCCTCGATATTATGTTTGAGCACCGCCAGCTGACACTCGCGCGAAAGCATTTCCAGCAATTTCATTGCGCGCTGTTTAATGTCGTGCATCTGCAAGAGTTCAAACCGCTCATCCTGCACCAGCGGCATGTTGGTACAGATAAAGTTAATCAGGAACACCGGGTGCGAAATGTTGCGCACGGCAAAGGTAGCTTCTTCGCCACGAATTTCCTCGCTCACATCCAGATAGCGCACCACCGCATCGCGGCAAGCCTCAGCCATAGCCTTGAATTCTTCATCCTCGGCATCGTAAAGCACCTCTTCGAGCGGACTGACTTCAGCCCGGATAAAAGGTTTGCGTCGCTTCAGTTTCTCCAGTTTAATGGGTCCGTAACATTGCAGAATAGCCACAGTTGAACCATTCGGAACCTCAATGGTACGCATGACGCGTGCCAACACCCCCTCATCATATAAATCATCCTTATCCGGATCTTCAACCGAGCTATCTTTCTGTGCAAAAACGGCAATCAGCGATTCGCGTTTTTTTGACTGTTCCACAACCTTCAAACTTGATTCTCGTCCCACTGTTACCGAGCCTACCACTCCCGGGAAGAGCATCATGTTTCTCAGGGGCAGAACGGGTAATGTATCATCAGAAGGTGTATGCAGCAGTTCATTCATATCGCCATTGAAATCAGCAACGAGTGAAAAAGCATTCTGTGGTAAATTGTTTTTTGTCTTTAGTTTGATATGCGTCATGGATAATCTATAAAACGATTTTTACGGATATATAATATAATGAGTGGTGTTTAGATACGTATCATCCGGTGAATTTACATTCCGAGTTTTATTTCGCCGGTTTATGTATGCTTTGTCTATGGGAACGCCCGTTTATCTGCTCTGAGTCAACGTGCGCAATGCCTTTTAGTGCATTATTTATGCGAATATCCGTCTTCGCTTCTTTCCCAAACTGCAAAGTTAGTGCAAACCGAATGCAATACAAAAGAAAAGCCTGATTTTATTTTGTATGGCTGAGGTGAAGACTAACTTCGGCGAAGCCAAAGTGCAAACCGAATGCAATACAAAAAAAAAGCCTAATTTTATTTTGTATGGCTAAGGTGAAGCCGAACTTCGGCGAAGCCAAAGTGCAAACCGAATGCAATACAAAAAAAAAGCCTAATTTTATTTTGTATGGCTAAGGTGAAGCCGAACTTCGGCGAAACCAAAGTGCAAACCGAATGCAATACAAAAGAAAAGCTTGATTTTATTTTGTAGGGCTGAGGTGAAGACTAACTTCGGCAAAACCAAAGTGCAATCTAAAAATCTGTTTTTTCATCCGTCAGGGCCAAGACACAGCCTTATAGTTAATTGCAAAGTTACAACACAAAAAGTTCAAATCCAAATTTTTTTAGTCCCTAATCTCGCACCTCGATTTTTTCAAATAGCCCCCAACAACCCGTAGTCCCTTTATTCACAGGCATTTCTTTACATTTTTCAAGCACGAAAAAAAATGAAATCGGGATATTCTACTGTTCCCCCAATAGATTTAAACGATATTAGTTCATACCTAAAATATCCCGAAACAAGGGTTACTCTTTGTTTCGGGATATTTTCAATCACGACAGTTGTGCTTCAATCTGTTTGAATGAGGCATCTTTAAGTATTACGCGCTTCTTGGCATCAAGCAGATACAGCGTAGGCATAGCCTTGAGGTCATACACCCGGTCGCGCGTAAGTTTTTGGCCGTCATCGTAGCTGTCTATCCATTGCGATGGAAAGGTAGCTGTTTGCCAGCCCTCTGTCTTCCCCTCCACACACACCGAGAGCAGTTTTAACCGCCCCGACTGCAATAATTGATTGATTACCGCCGAATGGCTGAGCCTTTCTTTCATACGGTGACAGTCGTCGCATTCGGGGTCATTAAAGTAAATCAGCACATATTCTGCCTTTAGCTCAGAAAGTTTTTTACGTTTGCCGTCCCTGCCGGTAAAGGTGAAATCAGCAGCCACATCGCCCGAACGGTTTTTCAGGGCCATTTCCAGTTCAAAGCGCGGACGGCTTTTCTCCTCCTCCGTCAGGCTGGCGTTGTTCACCAAAGCCTTCAGCATAAGGATGTGGAGTTCCTCATTATGCATGGGCGAATTGGGTTCAAACAGGTATTTGCTGTCCAATTCCATAAAATGTTCCAGCATTTCCTTTTTGGCCGTGGCACGGTGTACGAGTGTATCCACCGCCTGCTGTGCCTGCGCGGTATAAGGCAGTATGTTGATAAAGTTCACAAATGCCTGTTCCGTAATTTCGGGGCGCGAAATGAGCGACGTGTCGTTAAAGTCGAAGTGGTCCCAGTAATGCAGTGCCAGGTAAGCGGCCCGGTCTTCGGGCGTTTTTAGTGTAGCCGGCACTTCGGGCAATCGGAATTCCCGGGTAGTGCCGGGCTGCGGCTTTTGGGCCGACGAGCAAGCCACACCTATACACAAGCAGCAGGTCAGCCAAAGGAGGGGAAGCATTTTCATAACAAAAGGTTTGACGGATGAAAAACTCCGGACGCTCTATCGTCCGGAGTTTTGAAGTGAAAAGTTTCTTTATGGTTACGGCTTATTAGTCAGAACCACATTGGGATTGCTGAATAATGTCGCCAAATTGGCTACACGGCAGGTATAAGTAATTCCATTACCTGCATCGTAATAGAATACGATGGGGTCCGTGTGCCAATTAAAAACATATTCCTTGCGCAAGCGCAATTCATACTGTCCGTTCTCGTTCACCGTAATAGCACCGATGCGACTGCGGTCGCTTTCGCGTTCAAAGGCCACGAAGGCTCCATTGGGCACGGGTTGATTATTCAAGTAATGAATCGTACCCTTAATCGGTGTATTGGTCACGGTGAATGTCTTGGTGTAGAACACCACCTGACTCTGATCGGAAGATATCACAATGTCGCCGGCACTTACAATGTCCTTCACCTTGAAATGCAAGGTTTTACGCTCACCGGCTTGATTTACTCCAGCAGTAGGGTCTGAATTGACCACCGTACTTCCGGTGAAATGCTTCCGTTCTGCTTCACGGTTGGCATCTACGGTGTAGGTAAATCGGCCGGGGCTTACTTCCTTGAGTTTGTTACCGAGTCCCGTATTGGTTCCCAATTCCAACATGGGGGCATCGATAAATATGGTAAAGCGCTCGCCGAAGGGATCGACTGATTTGCCGTCCGAACCTCTGAAACTGGTAACGTCGAAGGCTATCTCCACCGGTTTGCCGGGTTCGTAAGTCCATTCCATGGGGGTTATCAGTTCGGAAACATCTGCTGTCGGATTACTTTCGCGATCGGGCTCTTCGCCGTAAGTCGTTCTGCCATACGTTGCCCGGGCTCCGAAGCGGAACGGATTGTAATTGGCCAACTCAAAGGTAACACTTCGATAGGAGTTCCCGCCATAGTTTCCATCAGTGCCTGCATTTGTTGTCAAAACAGGCTTCTGGGTTTCGTAATTGGATGCGATGCGAATTACTTCGGCACTCTTCGGCCGATTGGTCTTCAGATAGATTGAGTATTGTCCGGTTTTGCCTGATGGTTTGTTCGGTTCCCTGGGTTGGAACATCAGCATGCGTCCGGCATTGGGATTATACTGTTTCCACCACCTTTCCGCTTCATCGGGATAGAACATACAGTCGAACACGTCTACACCTCCCACCTGATCTACTTCTTTATCGGTGAAGAAATCCAGGAATTGTGAATACAGCAGGAACTCGTCTTTCTCTTCGGCATTGAACGGAGTTCCTTGCAGGTCATCCGCTATGTCATCACCGGTTTTTTCTCGCAGTTGCAAGTCGAATTGTATAAGTGCATGTTTTTTCTGCGGAACCAAACGGTAAAGCACCAGTTCGTCATCTGCTGCTCCCTCTATTCCTCCGCCCGTTGCATTGTAGGCTTTCAGACCTGTCACCGTAATAGACTTTTTGTTGTTGGAATAGGTGAAATTTCGATCCATGGTTTTGAAATGTTCCGCTTCGATATTGAGCGTGCCAATGTACCCATCTGCTTGAGAGAGTATATTCTCGAAGTACACGCGCTGCACGCCGGGCTCTTCAACCACATACAAATACTTATACTCGGGCTCTGGCTTAATGGTACCACTGCTGTACCAATCGGCATCGCCTTCACGCACCACGGTTAGGTTCATGCCTGAGGCCGCACGAATGTCCAAACCGCCCACTGAAATATACACCTTCATGGGGAATAGTTCTGCGGGACAGGTTTCGGGAACGGTAAACATAACCGTCACGTGCGAACGATTTTTAGTCGGATCGCTATTCATGCCGCCATACACCTGCGTGCCTACCCACGAGGGAACGAACGACTGCTTTTTCACAAGGATTACCTTTATCTTACGTTGCAAACGTCCGTGTTTCACCAGCAGTGTGCCTTCCAGTTTTTCGTTGTTGCCTAATGGCA
>Red_p2__coassemble_1219_pt1 | contig 12005 bp, 8 predicted proteins | sample Red_p2__metabat2_high_PE_023 | metagenome-assembled genome bin Red_p2
TTTATACCACTTAATCGCCTCAACGTAGTTTTGATCAATACCCAAGCCATCATAATACATGAGTCCTAAACTGAATTGTGCATTAGCATCGCCCTGTTCGGCAGCCAATTTATACCACTTAATCGACTCAACGTAGTTTGAATCCACGCCTAGGCCATTACCATACATAACTCCTAAATTAAATTGTGCATTGGAATGTCCTTGTTCGGCAGCTAATTTATACAACTTGAACGCCTCGACGTAACTTTGCTCCACTCCATGACCATTACCATACATGACTCCTAAGTTGTATTGTGCATAAGCATTTCCCTGTTCAGCTGCAAGTGTATACCACTTAAACGACTCAACGTAGTTTTGTTCCACACCTTGACCATTGCAATACATGTATCCCAATTCGAATTGTGCATTAGCATTTCCCTGTTCAGCAGACTTAGTAAACCACTTGATAGCCTCGCCGTAGTTTGTATCCACGCCTTCGCCATAGTAATACATGTATCCTAAATTCATATATGCATTAGCATTTCCCCGTTCGGCTGCCTTAGTAAACCACTTGATGGCCTCGCCGTAGTTTTGTTCCACACCTTGACCATCGCTATACATGATTCCTAAATTAAATTGCGCTTCAGCATCTCCCTGTTCGGCTGCAAGTGTATACTTTTTCACCAATTCTGCATGGTCTTGTGTATTATTTTGTTGTGCTTTGACCGGTGTGAAATTGAATATCTGAATACCCCCCAAAACATACAAGATGAGTTTGTTAAACTTTTTCATAGCGTGCGTTATTTACTAAAATTCCACCCTAATTAAGAGGGTGAAAAGAAAACGTAATTAAAATTTGCTTCGTAATTTAGAAGTGCTGAATCAACTGATTTACAATGGAAAATAAAAATACTGTTATAGATGCAAAAATAAGCAATTTGAACTAATTTACCAAGGTTTTATCCGTTAAAGAACAAGCCCAAGAGCAACTTTTAGTCGTCATGAAGGCATTGGGAATCGGTAAAATCGTTCGGAATCTCAAATTCGAGAAGGCTCAGGGCTATACCTTGACCTCCCTCTTCATCTCGCTCCTCATCATGCGCCTGTGGGGAAAGACGATTGCAAGTGCCACTTCCAATCATTTTCATGGACTTTGCGCCGTGTCAAAGAACACGCTGTATCGCGCACTTTTGAACGCCCGCATCGACTGGCGAATGCTTCTTACCAAAATTACCCTTCGCTTCCATGCCATTCTCCAAGAGCATCAAATGGATACCGACGAGCATGACACTTGTGCCATCCTTGATGATACAACCTTTCAGAAAAGTGGCATTCGAATCGAAGGAGTCTGCAAGGTGTTCGACCATAATAGAAAAGAATAAGCCTCTGGCTCTTGGCTTTTAATAGTAAAATGTTTACCCCTGCGTAAAACTTACAGCTGTAAGTTTTACGGCGGTAAGTTTTCTGCAAGTAAAAGAAAAATACATTCAAAGCGTATGAAATTCTACAATCGAGAAAAGGAACTGGCCTGCAGAGCAAATGTTAAACAGCAAACTGCGGCATAAGCAAAAATGTATCAAAACGAACCTTTATTTTAGCCATCCGTTTACCGCAGTTTGGGCTATGCGGTGGGAAGTCCTAAAAAATTACTCCGCGATTGTTGAAATTAGTTCCGAGCCTGTTGAAATTAGTTCCGAGCTTGTTGAAATTAGTTCCGAGCTTGTTCGAATTAGTTCCGAGCTAGTTTCAAGAATCTCGGAATTACTGATAATCAGCGTTTTCAGGAAAACACATAAATCGATTTCATGCACGCTAAATTCGTTCTGAAACGAAGAGAAGGGCAAACTTTGGATATTCACTCTTATTAAGCTATTTGTTAAAACAGCCATGAACTCAACAAAGGGCGTAACGCTTTACAACCCCAAAGCATTTTTTGAGGGGAGGAGGATGCTTCGTGAATATATTTCAAGTCACTAAAAAAGGGCTTAGCAACCAATAGCTGCTAAGCCCTTTTGAACGACTGCTAAACTAAAGATTTAGCGGCTTCGGAGGTAAAAAAATTATCACCGTAATGAACTTGTTTCTTACCGATTCGACTAACGGAAGGAATCGGTCAGGAGTTTGATTTCGATGGTGGGCGATATGCGTTCGTACAGAATGTTATAAACGGCATCAAGAATGGGCATATTAACATGGTAATGCCGGTTAATGTCCTTCATACATTTTGTACCGTAAAAGCCCTCGGCAATCATTTCCATTTCGATTTGAGCTGACTTCACACTGTAGCCCTTGCCTATCATCGTGCCAAACACGCGGTTGCGCGAGAAGTTTGAATAACCGGTGACGAGCAAATCGCCTAAATATACTGAGTCGTACACCTGACGGTCGATGGGATAAACGGCACGCAAAAAGCGGTTCATTTCCTGAACGGCATTCGACATGAGTACACTTTGGAAATTATCGCCGTATTTCAAACCATTGCAAATACCTGCTGCTATGGCATAGACATTTTTCAACACCGAAGCGTATTCAATGCCAATGACGTCGCACGATGTTTTGGTTTTTACATAGCTCGAAGCCATGATATCGGCAAACGCCTGGGCTTTTTCCTTGTCGGCACAACCCACAGTCAGGTAAGTGAGTCGGCCCAAAGCCACTTCTTCGGCATGACTGGGGCCGCCCAAAACAGCTAAATTCTCGTCGGGCACGTTGTACACCTGACGGAAGAACTCGGAACAAACCAAATTTTCGTCGGGCACAATGCCCTTGATAGCTGTAATAATCAGTTTGTCGTGCAGTTTTACCTTTAACTTTTTCAGGTGATTTTTCAAATAAGGCGAGGGCGTGACAAACACCAGGGTGTTGCATGTTCGCACTACTTCATTGATATCCGTCGAAAAAGTGATGCGGTCCACATCAAAGTGCACGCTGGTTAGATAGGAAGGATTATGCTCAAGCCGCCGAAAGTCGTCGATGGCATCCTGCCTACGCATATACCAATGCAGATGCTCTACTTTTTCAAGCAGCATCTTTGCTATGGCTGTGGCCCAACTGCCACTTCCCATCACGGCTATGTTTCCTATGTCGTACATGATAAAAAGGCAATGTGGCAATGCACCGTTCTGAAAACAATCACCCGAGTTCGGGTTTGCAGCAGACCATGAGGTTCTGATGAACACTTCATCTTAGCGCCCCTCACACTGCCGCTCACGTTTTCGGCTTGCGCTGCATTGCCACACATTATTTATACATTCCAAGCTTCGATTTCCTGCACACTGGGTTTCTGAATATCGAGCTTGTACTTTTTAATTACTTCGCCAATTTGCTGTTGGAGTTTCTGTGCATTCACTTCCTTCAAGTCGGCTACAAGATAGTAACCCACTTTCTGAAGAATGGGCACAATTTCTTCGGGAATGCCTACTTCGACATACTTCGATGCGGCATCGCGCGGAGCCTTCTTTTCGGGACGCATCTGCGGGAAGAAGAGTACTTCCTGTATCTGCGTTTGGCCGGTCATCAACATCACGAGGCGGTCGATACCGATACCGATACCCGAGGTGGGAGGCATACCATACTGAAGGGCACGAAGGAAGTCCTGGTCGATAAACATGGCTTCGTCATCGCCCTTTTCCGACAGGCGGAGCTGATCCTGGAAGCGTTCTTCCTGGTCAATCGGGTCGTTGAGCTCAGAATAGGCATTGGCCAATTCCTTACCGTTAACCATCAATTCAAAGCGTTCGGTGAGTTCGGGGTTAGTGCGGTGCTTCTTCGTGAGCGGCGACATTTCCACAGGATAGTCGGTAATAAAGGTAGGCTGAATGTAGGTGCCTTCGCAGAATTCGCCGAAGATTTCGTCGATAAGCTTGCCCTTACCCATGGTTTCATCGATTTCCATGTTCAGTTTCAAACAGATTTCGCGAATTTCGTCTTCGCTCTTTCCGTTCAGGTCGTAACCGGTTTTTTCCTTAATGGCTTCCAGAATGGGCAGACGGCGGAAAGGTGCTTTGAAGCTGATGGTTTTTCCGTCGACCACGCTTTCGGGCTTGCCGTTGACAACCGTACAAATGCGTTCAATCAATTTTTCGGTGAACTCCATCATCCAGTTGTAGTCCTTGTACTGCACATAAAGTTCCATACAAGTGAACTCGGGATTGTGGCTGCGGTCCATACCTTCGTTGCGGAAGTTCTTGCCGATTTCGTACACACCTTCGAAACCGCCGACGATGAGTCGCTTCAGGTAAAGCTCGGTAGCGATACGCAGATAAAGGTCTACGTCGAGCGAGTTGTGGTGGGTAATAAACGGACGGGCGCTGGCACCACCCGCAATAGGCTGCAGAATGGGGGTTTCAACCTCAGTATAGCCGGCTTCGTCGAAGAACTGACGCATGGTTTTGATTACCAGGCTGCGCTTCAAGAATATGTCCTTTACGTCGGGGTTTACCAACAGGTCGACGTAACGCTGACGGTAACGGAGTTCGGGATCGTTAAAGGCATCGTAGGTCACACCATCTTTTTCTTTAACCACGGGCAGGGGGCGCAAGCTCTTTGAAAGCACTACGAGTTCCTGTGCGTGTACAGAAATTTCGCCGGTCTGCGTACGGAACACAAAACCCTTTACGCCAATGAAGTCGCCCAGGTCGAGCAACTTTTTGAATACGCTGTTGTATAGTGTTTTGTCTTCGCCCGGACAGATATCGTCGCGTGTAATATACACTTGAATGCGACCTTTTGAGTCCATCAACTCAGCGAAACTGGCTTTACCCATCACACGACGGCCCATCAAACGACCGGCAATGCAAACTTCGCGTTTTTCGTCAGACTCATCGCTGAAATTGGCTTTAATATCGTCACTGTGAGCCGTCACCTTGTATTCGGCAGCGGGATAAGGGTCAATACCTAACTGACGCAACTCGTCCAACGAATTGCGGCGCTGAATTTCTTGTTCGCTAAGTTCTAAAACGTTCATTTGTATATTTCGATTCTTTATTATCTATAATGAGTCGGTGATTGCCACCATATACGCACTGACAGCTAACAAACTGTCAGAGAGTATTGCTCAGCCCGACTTCGTAAAATAATCGTTACACTGAGGTGAAGGCTGACTTCACGTGAGCAAAGTTACACCAATCTCGGCAAACAGCCAAAAAAAACGGCAAAACTCAGTTTACGTTTACTGAATTTCGCCGTTTGTCGGCTTGTAGGCCTTAATTTATCGCTATTTTAAAATCCACTCTGTTTACTTCGCTTCCATCACGTGCTTGCCGTAGTTCACGCCTTTCTGCTGATAGTATTCGGCTTCCTTCTGCAAACGCTTCAGGAAGTCGGGGTAGCTGCGAAGGTTCTGCTGCGTCCAGCCGGCTTCGGCCACTGCGGCTAAGCGGGGCAACATCAGGTACTGTACCGTTGAGGCATCTTCGACCCACTCAGTCCAGAAGTTGGCTTGCACGCCCATGTAGCGGTTTTGCAAATCGGCAGGCACATCCTGCAAGGGTACATAGTTGTAAACAGCCTCAACCGTTTCGGTGCCATGACCCTGTGAATGGGGTTCAGTCGGGAGTTTCGACTGCTTGCGGTTGATGTAATAAGGAATCTGCGGCGACAGAATGGTATTCATGCCGCGCTTAGCTGCTTCCTTGGCTGCCTGGTTTGCACCCACCCATGCCATGATGGTGATGTCGTTGCCCAAAGGCTGCGTATTGCCGTGGAGCACTTCGTTCCAGAAAATGAGGTGACGCTGCTGGTCGGCAGGTTTCTTCGCAATGTGTTCCTTGAGCTGTTTGTAGAAATTGATTTGCAGGTCGCGGTAGTTCTTCGAACCGATTTCGGCCAGCAGTTTCTGGCAGTCCTTATTCTGTTCCCATTTCGTTGTGGGACATTCGTCGCCACCCAAGTGAATGTAGCCGAAGGGGAAGATATTCGTCAGTTCATCAATCACATCCTTGGCAAACTGCACGGCCTTGGGATTGGCCACGTTGATGACATCGGGAGATACTCCCTGCCAGAGCCACACCTCGTGCTTCATGCCGGGGTCGCAAGCCAGGAAGTCGGGATACGAAGCCACGGCTGCCTGTGAGTGGCCGGGTATGTCGACTTCGGGAACGATTTCGATGAAGCGTTCCTTGGCATAGCGCACAATTTCGCGGGCATCTTCCTGGGTGTAGTAGCCGCCGTAGCGTTGGCCGTCGGGTTTCGTGTCGCCCCAACCGAGCACCTTGCTGTTACGCCAAGCGCCGGTTGCCGTGAGTTCGGGATATTTGGTAATTTCGATGCGCCATCCCTGGTCTTCGGTCAGGTGCCAGTGGAAGCGGTTCATCTTGTAGGCCGCCATCACATCCAGCACTTTCTTGATTTCTTCCTTGCCATAGAAGTGTCGGCCTTCATCAAGCATAAAACCGCGCCAGCCAAACTTGGGGGCATCGCTCACGCTCACTGCCGGAAGGGTCAGTTTCACGTCTTCGCCCACGGCTTTTCCAGCCAATACGGCACGTGTGGGGAGCAGTTGCTGCAGGGTTTGCAGGGCATAGAAGAAGCCGGCAGGACGAGCTGCCTCAATGGTTATTTGCTTTTCGTCGACCTTCAGGTTATAGGCCTCGGCTGCCAAACTGCTGTTGAGTTTCAGCTGCAGAGCGGCCTTGCCCATTTTTCCGGTCTGAAATTTCACGCCGGTCGTTGCGGTAAAGTTCTTTTCAAAATTATCGAGTACCCACTGAATGCTGTCGCCGGGATAGGCATCCACTGCAGTTTTCAGTTTTTTTGAAAACTCAAAAGTTCCCTGCTCCATCTTTACGGTTTGTGGAAGCGGAATGAGCGACACGGCATTATCAGCCCATACGGGTGCAGCGCAAACTGCCGTCAGGGCTAAAGCTAAGTTTTTCAGTTTCATGAATTGGTGTATTTAGGCACGAACGTGCATTTCTTGATTCGTAAAATGACGGTTTGCCGCCGAAATGCAATGCTGTTTGGCAACACTTCTGCATTTGGGTGACAAAGTTAGCAAAAACGATGGAATTACAGCTTCTTACGTAATAATAAGTAGCAATTCCTTATTTCTTTTACAAAGAACACATACCACCATCTGCCTCAATTACTCGCCGAAAAATCCTTGCTGCTTGAGGGCTGCCAGCAGTCCTTCCGACATGGTGCGGCAATCGGCTGCTGTATAGCGTATGTCGGTAAACACCTGCGCCAGGGTTTCGGTATGGTTGATTTTTACAAACTCCTGGTTCTCGGGCAAGGCTTCCTTCGCGCTGTAATCGCGATTGATGCTTTCGGGCGTTGCACACACATACTGCTCATCGTGACGAATGGCCGACAAGGGCAAACGGTCAGTGGGCTGAGGGTCTTCATCCGGCCAGCCCAAGGTAATCGTTGCTACGGGCATAACGAGTTTGGGCAAGTGCAGTACATCGATGATGGCGGCAGGCTGATAAATGGTGGTGCCTAAAAAGCAAAGTCCCAAACCGGCAGCTTCGGCCAAATCGCAAAAACGCTGGCAGAAGAGCAACGCATCGGTTGCTGCATTTTGATAGGACAGGAAGTTATCGTAGCCGGGATGTCCCTTGCGCTGTAGGGCCCACTCGGTGGTGCGGTGATAGTCGGCGCAGAAAGTCAACACCACAGGGGCTTGGGTCACCATGGGCTGATTGAAGTGTGCCGGAGCCAATTCTTTTTTCTTGGCTTCCGAACGGGTCACCACTACGCTGTAGAGTTGCAGGTTGCCCATCGTCTGGGTGCGCTCGGCCTGTTGCAGCAGGTCATTGAGCAACTCATCGCTAACGGGGCGATCGGCATATTTGCGAATGCTTTTACGTATCATTGTTTGAAGAATTTGATTGGTAATGTATTTGATTTGAATAGTATTTGAGCCGTTGCACACAGTGACAGCGCAACGGCTCAAATAAGGATGATTGATGGTTAAATTTAAAACTTAAAGTAAATGAAGGGTTGAATTTCCGAACCTTTCACCTGTATCACCCAGATAATCATGACCACGAGCATCAGTGCCATCAAAATGGAAGGTGCGCGTCCCATGAGTTTCTCGGCTTGTTCGCTCCAGCGCGATGGCAGGAAGTGCAACACAAAACCGCCGAGCATCAAGGCTGTGACTTCGGGATAGCCGCTCACGAACTGCGTGATGAGCTGGGGCTGGAAGTTGGTGAATATTTGCGTCAGCATGGCTGCCGAGGCTTCGAACGAACTGCCGGCAAAGAACAGCCAACTGAAACATACCAAATGGAACGTGAGCACAATGGCCAAAATGCGGCGCACGCCCGTGGGGTGATAGCTTTTGTCGTGACCAAGCACCTTCTGCCATGCTTTATGGGCGCAAAGGGCCACACCGTGTACACTGCCCCAAATCACGAAATTCCATGAGGCTCCGTGCCACAAACCGCCAAGCAGCATGGTCATGAATTGGTTGAAATACATACGCCACCGGCTGCAGCGGTTGCCGCCTAATGAAATGTACAGATAGTCGCGCAACCAGGTTGACAGCGAAATGTGCCAACGGCGCCAAAAGTCGGTAATCGAATCGCTTTTATACGGGGCACGGAAGTTGGCGGGGATGTGGAATCCCATCCACAAGGCAATGCCGATGGCCATGTCGGAATAACCCGAAAAGTCGCAGTAAAGCTGCAGGGCATAACCGTAAACGCCCAACAAGTTTTCAAGTCCGGAATAGAGCGCGGGGTTGTCGAAGATGCGCGAAACAAAGTTCGTGCTGATGTAATCGGAGATGATACATTTCTTGAACAGTCCCATGATGATGAACCATGTACCAACGCCCATCATCTCGTGGGTCACCACAACGGGCTTTCGCAACTGGGGCAAAAAGGTGCGGGCGCGCAGAATTGGACCGGCCAGCAGCGTGGGGAAAAAGCTGACAAAAAAGGCAAAGTCGGTGATGGAACGGGTGGGCTCCATTTGCCGGCGATACACATCTATAATATAGCTCATAGACTGGAACGTAAAGAACGATATACCGATGAGCATGGGCAAATCGAGTTTTACATCTGGCGAGAACAAGCCGAAACTGGCCAACGTTCCTAAGGCAAAGTTGGTGTATTTAAAGAATGCCAACTGGCCTAACATAAACACCAAGGCGCCCATCAGCCAGCGTTTGCGCAAACGGTTGTCATCGCCCGCTTTCTGCATTTGCAGGGCTGCAAAAAAGTTTACCAGCGTTATCAGGGCCAACAGCAAGAACCAGCCGCCTGCATTTTTGTAGTAAAAGTAGTACGAAAAGGCCGTTACATAAAGTAGACGCAAGGCCGTGGTTCTACGGCTGCTCAGCAACGTGTAACCTGCAATAAAGGCCAAAAACAGGAAGAGAAACAAACCTGTATTGAACAGCAGCGGCTGAGTGGGGATATAAAGTAATTGGTCAATAATTGACATGAGGTGGTGAATAATTATTTTAAAAGAATGTTTGGAAGGAAGGAAAAAGTTCAGCAACCCTCAGACATGGCTTTGGCTAGTGCCTCGCCCAGCAGTTTGCCCTGCAAGGCATAGCCCTGCGGCTGAAAATGAATACGGTCGGGACGCATGTAATGACCCGCCACCCAGTTTCGCTGAGCTGCCTGTTCTCCTCCGCAAATGTCAAACATGTTCCACACGGGCATTTGATGCTCTGCACCATAGCGGGCAATCAAGTCGGCACAGCGCGAACTCATCGGGTTCGGACGTTTCACGTAGCGCACATGGCGACGTTTCTGTTTCGAACGCGAGGTTCGACGATAATTCACATACGACGTTGTGAGGTAATCGCCCGGAGGAGTGGTCAGCAAAACGACAGCATTGGGGCAAGCCTCGCGCAGACGTTTGAAAAAGTTATTCAACTGCACCTCGTGCTGCTCCGGCCGGTAGCCCATGCCGTGGGCCTCGTTCGTTCCGAGCGAAAGCACAATCAGGTCGGGACACTTTTCGGCAAACTTCTGCATATAGCTTTCGGTCAAAAAATGCGAACTGGTTGCACCGTTCCGGCCAAAGAAGTTGAAACACACGCCGGCACCTGAATCGGGCTGTTCGGCCTGTCCGAAATAATCATAGAGCGTCTGACGCAACGACAGCGGAAATGTTTTCCCGGCCACATGCGAATCGCCAATCTGCAACACGCGCAAAGGACGTTTCCCTTCGTTTAAAATGCGTGCCACCGAACGCAAATACGCGGCATTGGTTATTACGTTGGGCTGTGCGTTGCGAAACGTATGCGGCAAAGCATGCTGCAAGTCTTTTTTCAACGCCACCTTTACCGGACAGTCGGCCTGCCTGGCCGAATCAGCGGTTGCCGAATCGGCTGTCGCTGCCTTGACAAAGGCTTCCGGCATTTTGGCCGTTCCTTCACCTTCCGCGGCAAAATGTCTGCCCGACTGGCTCAAACTGGCAGCCACGGCTATACCCAACAAAGCGAGCCACCCACCCACAATGAGGTAAAACTTGCGGTTCGAACTCTGCGAATGCGACGACTGCGAACCCTGCGTCACCTTGGTCCAGGTGCTGCAATGCCAGCGAGGACGCGGCGTGTGCGTTTCGCGGTTTGCTTTATGGGGCTTTCCGGTATTGTTCATGACCATAAACCATTGATTTGAAAAGGTAGTTGGCTATTCGCTTACCGCCCCGGGCATTGATATGAGTGTAGTCCTTTCCGGCTTCTGCCGGTTTGGCTTCTGCCATCCGTTTGATACTACCCTCTCCGCCCATGGCTTCAAAAAGGTTCCAGAAAGCAATGCCGCAATCAGCAGCCAGCTTCTGTTGGTAACGCGACAAAGCAATGATACCCGGCAAGGTGTGCAATTCGCCGTCAGACATACGGTTCACGCGGTCGCCCACTCCCACCAGCAAAATGCCGGCCTCGGGGAAACTCTGTTTCAAGTGGTCAATCACACGCTTCATCTGCGCCATATAGGCCGAATAATTCTTTTGCGTTTTATTCGCCACATTCAGTCCGAACTGCAGCACAATCAGGTCGTACGGTCGCACGCTGTGCAGTTCGTTCAGGTTGCGCTGCGGAATTTCAGCCAGCGTCACCCCGCTGCTTCCGCGCAACGACAGGTTGTCGACGATAACGCCCGTCTTGCTCTCCTCAGCCACGCCCCAGCACACCAAGCCGCTTGCTGCAGGCACCTGCCAGCGTACTTTTCCGGCCCGTCCGCTGCGCTTCAGAGCTTCGATGCGTCCGTTTCCTTCGGCATTTAGCGCCAGCATCGGTCCATTGTCCAGCTTCACGCCCACATTCACCGGAGCATTGGCTCTTAGGTAAATGGTATGCACTTCGGCCGAATCAAGACCCGGCATCCGCACTCCGCTCACCTCAGTCCAACCCGTACCTTGGGGCTGGAAGTAACGCTGACCGATATTCAGCAAATCGCGTTTGTAACGTCCTTTGTCCAGCACGCAATGAGCCGTCCATCCGCCATAACGCTGCCGCACCGTCGCACGGTTCGCAGCATAAGGGGGCGCAATGTCAAGGTATCCCACACCGTGTCCGCCAAACTTACGCTGCAATTCCTCGCGCAGGGGAGCCGTCAGAATGTCCACTTCGATGAATGAGTCGCCAAAATACGCAATGCGCACCGGCCGTCCCAGTTCATTTCGTTTGTTTAGGGCGCGATAAAAGGATGCCATGCCGTGTGGTCCCGACGCTGAATAGTCTAATATCGGGGTAACGCCCTTCGGAGCGGGCGTAGTAGGCTGTGTTTGCGCGTTGGCAGTTTGCGTAGCCGTTCCACCACCCTCTCCGGGCATTGCCAGAGCAGGTACAACGGGCAAAGGGGGCACCTCGGGCAAAGCCTCAGCCCCATCTCCGCCGCTGTTTTCCTCGTCAATGACATCCGACAACAGGGCCACGCGTTTCACCTCGTAACCGCCAATAGTCAGTGCCGGCACCCACTGCAAAGGAATCAGCAGCAGCACTACAACCAGCACCAAAAGCAATATTTTAAATGGAGAATTTTTCAATGTAATGATATTTTTGAGTGAAGTCGTCTGAACTTTTATGAAATTCAAGATTTGCCTTAATTTTTGAGGCG
>Red_p2__coassemble_1331_pt1 | contig 11169 bp, 8 predicted proteins | sample Red_p2__metabat2_high_PE_023 | metagenome-assembled genome bin Red_p2
ACCTATAACCTTCTGATCCGTAGTCAGATGCTCTATTCAGTTGAGCTAAGGAGCCTTTATTTCTGATTTGCGAGTGCAAAATTAGTAACAATTTTCGAATGGACCAAATGTTTTGCGAAAAAAATGAAGAAAAAAATGATTTTTCTTCTGTTTATCTCATTTTGGGGTATGAAAAACGACCTGCTCAATGTTTTTAACTGAGCAGGTCGTTAATATAAATAAGGAATACTCGCTATGCTGTTTTAGCAAAGTTTACGAGCACCGTCACCGATAACAACGTCGATAACGATAGGCTCTTTGCCGAATTTTTCCTTGTATGCTTTCTTAGCCGTTTCGATGAAGTTTTCGTACAGGTCTTCGCTAACCAAGTTGATGGTGCAACCGCCGAAGCCGCCGCCCATGATGCGTGAACCTGTAACACCACAGCTGTGAGCAACTTCATTCAAGAAGTCGAGCTCGGGGCATGATACTTCATATTCCTTGCTCAAGCCATAGTGAGTTTCGTACATTTTCTTACCCACTTCTTCGTAGTCGCCTTCTTCCAAAGCCACGCATACTTCAAGTACACGATACTTTTCGCCAATTACATACTTAGCGCGCAAAGCGTCTTCTTCGCTTACTTCATTGCGTACTTCTTCGAGCATGTCGTAAGTAGCGTCGCGAAGCGATTCTACTTCAGCATGGTGCTTTTGAATAGCGGCAACAACATTTTCGCAACTCTTGCGGCGGTCATTGTATGCAGATGAAGCCAAGTCGTGTTTTACTTGTGAGTTGAGCAACACGAGTTTGTAGCCCTTCGGATCGAACGGGAAGTATTTGTACTGCAGCGAACGGCAGTCAAGGCGCATCAAGCTACCTACTTTGCCGAATACTGATGCAAATTGGTCCATGATACCACAGTTGCAACCAATGTAGTTGTGTTCTGTAGCCTGGCCTACTTTTGCCAAAGTGAACTTATCGATTTTGTTTTCACCAAACATGTCGTTCAATGCAAAAGCGTAAGTGCTTTCAAGGGCAGCCGAAGATGACATACCTGCACCAAGGGGTACATCGCCAGCGAATGCAGTGTTGAAACCTTCAACGGGAACGCCCAACTTCATCATTTCGCGGCACACACCGAAGATGAAACGGAAGTGAGTAGCTGAGGGGCCTTTTTCGTCGTCGAGTGAAAATTCAACATAATCCTTCAAGTCGATAGAATAGGCGCGAACTTTGCGCGTACCATTAGGCTTGATTTCAGCAATTACACCTTGCTGAACTGCACCGGGGAATACGAAACCTCCATTATAGTCGGTGTGTTCACCAATGAGGTTAATACGTCCGGGTGATGTATATACTGATCCAGTGCTGCCGTCGAAGTGTTCGATAAAGCGGCTTCTTACGTCTTCAATTGTTAATTTCATGAGATAATGTTGTTATGAGGTTAGTGTATGGTGATTTTATTCATTGTCTGAGCGTTTGGTAACGCGGCTACCAACGAGTGCATAGAACAGCAGGTAAGCAGCACAAGCAATAACAACCCAGAAACTGGTGATGTAGTCTGTCATGTCTGCTACGCTTGCCTGGATGAACATCATTACTGCGCAACCGAATACCATTGTCATAAAGATACCACTGGCAATAGCCGTGAATTTGCCAAGTCCTTCAACAGCCATGTTGAAGATAGCTCCCCACATTACAGAGGTGCAAAGTCCAACAAGCAGGAATGCGAAGATGCCGACGGGGATATCTTGCCAAATCATTTCGAGTTTACCCCAGTCAACGCCAGGGAAGCTTACGATAATGTCTTGGGGGGCAAACATACCGAACAATACCAAAACAATGGTTGCTGAAGATACAGTGGTAATCATGGTGCGGCTGCTTACTTTGCTACCGATAGATGCACCAACGAAGCGGCCAATAAGCATCATGAACCAATATACTGCAACAAGCATACCAACAGTAGCTGCGGGAATACCATCTGCAATGAGGTACTGCTGAACGAAGTTGGGCACACCTACTTCGATACCCATGTAAAGGAAAATAGCCAGTGCGCCTAAGGCGAAGTGACGATGGCTCAATGCACCCTTGATCAAGTCAAGTTGTACGGGTGCTTGTTTGGGTTCTTCAATCTTGGTGAAGAGGATTACGATGAAAGCAATAATGAAAATGCCCAGTGCAATCAAGAGTGCAGGAGTGGCATCAGCAATCTTAGCTTTGGTGGCATCAGCAATCAGTGCGCCCATCAAGATGTAGCAAGCTACAGCAGCAGATGAGTTGAACACACCACCAATCTGAATCAATTGGTTACCTTTGTTACCGCCACCACCTAAAAGGTTAAGCATGGGGTTTACGACGCAGTTCAAAATACACATGCACAAACCTGCGATGAAGGCACCTACCAAGTAAACGCCGAATACAAGACCGAGGTTTTCTTTTGCGTCAAGCTGTCCGCTGTACCATTGAATCAGGATACCGATGATACCAACGATCAAACCAATGAGTGCCGTTTTCTTGTAGCCATATTTTGAAATAAGCATACCGGCAGGAATACCCATTATTAAATAAGCTACGAAGTTACCGTAGTTACCAATTTGTGCAAGAACGTTGGAAATTTCACCTTGGTTCTTGATAATGGTTGCCATTGGCGTACAAAGGTTTGTTACGAAAGCAATCATTGCAAAGAGAGCAATCATCACGATGATAGCTCCCCATTGTTTTTGAGAATTACTCATGTTGATTAAGGAAGGATGGATTTAAAAAGATTAGTAATAAAATTTATTTCGTGAGTGATTTTAAATGTAATTGCGTGCCCAAATGTAAGTGCAGTCAGTTGGGCACGCATTTGAAATGGAAAAGCATTCAACATCTTTGAGTATTGGCTTAATGCTTCCTATGCACTTTGCCAAATAGTTTAATCAGAGATGTGTTATGACTTGATATTCAAATAATTATTATTCAACTCCAAACTTGTAGATAGTCTTTTGTGTATACACCTGTCCGGGTTTCAAAACAACGGACGGGAAGTAAGCACGGTTCGGACTGTCGGGGAAGTGTTGTGCTTCAAAACAAAGTGCTGAACGACGTCCGAAGGTCGCTCCATGCTGTCCTTTATAGCCATCAGCCCAGTTGTCTGAATAGAATTGTACACCGGGTTCGGTGGTGTAAACCTCCATTGAACGTCCTGATTTGGGTTCTACAATTTTGGCTGCAAAGGTCAGTTCTCCGGGTTCATGTTTGTTGAGTACGAAGCAGTGGTCGTAGCCAGCTCCGTTCTTGATTTGTTCATTGTTGATGTCGTCGATAAAGTCGCCAACGCGGTGAGGAGTGGTAAAGTCGAAGGGGGTGCCTTTTACACTGCGAATTTCACCTGTTGGAATACTGTTTTCGTCGATGGGAATATAAAAGTCGGCATTGATTTGACAAATAACGTCCTCGCAAGTGGGTGTGGGGTTCGCAATGCCGGCTAATGAGAAGAAACCATGGCTAGTCATATTAACGATGGTCTTCTTGTTGGTTGTGCCCTTATAGTCGATTTTTAATTCGTTGTCATTGCTGAGTGAATACATCACAGTCATTGAAAGTTCGCCGGGGAATCCTTCTTCGTAGTAGGGCGAAACGTATCGAAGAATCAGCGTGTGGTCGTTGATTTGTTCTGCATCCCATACGCGGGCATGGAATCCGGTGGGGCCTCCATGAAGGTGGTTCGGTCCGTTGTTGATAGCCAGACTGTATTCTTTGCCATTCAGAATGAACTTGCCATGACAAATGCGGTTGCCGTATCTGCCAACTAAGGTGCTCAAGAATGGTTCGGGCGAAGCAATGCAATCATCAATGTTGTCGTGTCCTTGAATAACGTTGGCATAGTTTCCATCGCGGTCTGGTACCATAATAGCTACAAGTGCGCCACCATAGTTAGTGATGGCTACTTCCATGCCATTCTCGTTATGTAGGAAGAAAAGGTCTGTTTCCTTTCCTTTGATTACCTTTTGGAAATCTTCTTTTTTAAGTCCGCTTAAGGACTGTGCTTTGTTTTCCATGATAATGAGGGGTTTTTGTATTAAATGTATTATTTACATTGCAAATTTGTAGAAAAGATTTGGAAAATCAAAATGTTGGAGTGAAAAATATTACGCTTCTGCTGCATAAAGGTGAAAATTATTCTGTTGCATTCACGGTGAATTTTATGTTTTTCTTCCGTATTGTCATTATTGGGTTAAAAGTTGTCTTGGTAAGCATGCTTTTTCATTGTTAATGACTTAGAGTATGGTTTTATTGTCATATTGCCATTTTTATGATGCTGGAAGGCTTGTATTGAGTGGGGTAGTGAATGTCTTTTGTAATCTTTTAGTCTCTTTAGTGGTTCTAAAAGTGTAGGTGTACATTGCAAAAATGCAAATACGATGATAAATAAATTAAATGCTATTAAAAAATACGACTATATGTTTGCTTGAAAGGGTTAAGAGGCGTACTTTTGCATTGTTTTTCATGGTATTAGATTTAAGGTTAGTAAAGATTGGTTGTCGGGAGACAATCAATTTTTTTTATTTATACCCTATTTGCTTCCTGTTTTAAAGGTAATATGCATGTGAATTTGTAGGCTCTTATGAAAGATTCTCTCTGGCTTTTCAGTCACTTGTGCTTGCATAGAGTCAGTTTTTGTATGGTAGTATTATTCTGTCTATTTTATTAGGTGCTTATTGTCCGTACGTTATGTTAGGAAAAGTTTCTCATATTCCTTTGTGGTAAGTGTTAAACGCTATCTTTGCTTAAATGTAAAACTCTATTAAATTGTAATCTTTCAATTTTTAATACATTCCGGTGTTTGAAGCATAGATTCGTATTTTCTTCAAATTGTCTCCGTAATTGTTGAAATTAGTTCCGCGATTGTCAAAATTAGTTCCGAGCTAGTTGAAATTAGTTCCGAGCTAGTTTTGGCAAATTCGGAGTTGTTGATAATCAGGGCTTTAGAAAATACATTAAAGTCGGTTTGGCGCACGACTGTTTTGTTCGGAGATTGGAGCAAGGGTGGGTGTCTGATTTTTACTCTTATTAAATTATTTGTTAAAGCTGCCATGCGTATAACAAGCGACGAAGTGCTATCCAATCCGATTGTTTTGAGTTTTGGCTTAGTGGAGTAGGTAAAACTATACGTCTAATGACCAAGGCTGGCCGTTGTAGGGGCTGTTATCTATAATAATGTAGAGCCAAAGTTGCATTCCATTGATTTACATTCAGTTGTTGATAGTATCTGCATAAGGTGGAGAACTATTATTGAAAAATGACATTACATAAGTCGGTGCAGAATAGCTACTTATTAAGAAATGGATAGATGTTTGATGCTGAAATGCAGAACTATTCGGCTTGTGCTGTTGTTGAAGGAAGTGCTTGTTGCTGTTCGAAATGGCACAAATTATGGTACTAACGTGCATTTTTTTTAGTTTTTAAAGTGCTTGATTATACGAAAAAACGTATCTTTGCAAAAAATTATGAACGAAGGATGGTAGGATAAAGTCGTATCACCTTCCATGATAAATATAATACATGGGAATTTTACAAGACAGATTGGCAAAATACACCCTGCCGCAACAATATCAAGCTCAGGGCGTATATCCCTATTTCCGCGCTATCGAAGGAAAGCAAGGAACTGAGGTCGAAATGGGCGGACATCATGTGTTGATGTTCGGTTCTAACGCATACACGGGTTTGACGGGTGATGAGCGAATCATTGCTGCAGGAAAAAAAGCCATGGATAAGTATGGTTCAGGTTGTGCGGGTTCGCGCTTTCTGAATGGTACGCTTGATTTGCACGTTCAACTTGAAAAAGAACTTGCCGCCTTTGTAGGTAAGGAAGACGCATTGTGCTATTCTACTGGTTTTACCGTAAATTCAGGTGTCATATCTTGCTTAACCGGTCGTGAGGATTATATAATATGTGACGATCGTGATCATGCATCAATCGTTGATGGTCGCCGTTTGTCGTTTTCTACTTGTTTGAAGTACAAGCACAACGATATGGCTGACTTGGAACGTCAACTTCAAAAGTGCGCTCCCGAGGCTGTAAAGCTTATTGTGGTTGATGGCGTGTTCTCGATGGAAGGTGATTTGGCAAACTTGCCTGAAATTGTGAAACTCAAACATAAGTATAATGCAACCATTATGGTCGACGAAGCACATGGTATTGGTGTGTTTGGTCGCAACGGACGTGGTGTTTGCGATTACTTTGGTTTGACCGACGAGGTGGATTTGATAATGGGTACTTTCAGTAAGTCGCTTGCTTCTATTGGTGGTTTTATCGCTGCTGACGAAAGTATTATCAACTGGTTGCGTCATAATTCGCGTACCTATATCTTCTCGGCGTCGAATACTCCTGCTGCTACAGCTTGTGCTATGGAGGCATTGCACATTCTTCAGCAAGAACCTGAGCGTATTGAAGCTTTGTGGGATGTGACTCGCTATGCTTTGAAGCGTTTCCGCGAAGAAGGTTTTGAAATTGGAGAAACTGAATCGCCTATTATTCCGCTTTACGTACGCGATACGGAAAAAACTTTTATTGCGACAGCTCGTGCATTTGATGCCGGTGTGTTTATCAATCCGGTAATACCTCCCGCTTGTGCTCCGCACGATACCCTGGTTCGAGTGGCACTGATGGCTACGCATACCAAGGAGCAAGTGGACAGAGCGGTAGAGTCGCTTGGTAAGGTGTTCCGCGAACTTGATATTATCAAGTAATTAAGTATAAAGCATATAGTGAGTTGGTATTCAAAATTTTGAACGCCAACTTATTATATGTATGTTATAAGCCTGCTTTATTCAGATTATTCGGCATTCTGCTTCACTGTATTTTAAAGTCTTCGTGATTTTCATACAGCTTGGTGAATGAATGTGGTTGCTCTGAATAAAGTAGGCATTTTTTATTGAATCTACCTATGTAAGCGTCTGAGAGTATGAAAAAGTATAAAGTGTGTATGACTATAGCCGGTTCGGATCCGTCGGGAGGTGCCGGCATACAAGCCGATTTAAAAGTGTTTAGTGTCTGGAAGTGTTACGGTCAGGCCGTTATCACCTCTTTGACTGTTCAAAATACGCAAGGAGTTGTTTATGCATCATCTGTTTCGCCTCAATTGGTTTACGACCAGATTGTAGCTGTTTTTACCGACTTGAAACCCGATGTTGTGAAAATTGGAATGATTCCCTCTGTAGGTGTGATGCGGAGTATTGTTAAAGCCATTAGGCAATTTGCTCCGAATTTTGTTGTATTGGATCCAGTTATGGTTTCTACTTCCGGAAAGCGTCTGATGGATGAGGAAGTTGTAGACGTGTTGCGTACAGAGTTGATGCCATTATGCCATCTTGTAACGCCTAATTTGCCCGAAGCTATGTTGCTGGCCGATAAAAATACAGAGAATCAAAAGGAACTTGCAAAGGTCTTAAGTGATATGATTGGCGGTGTTGCGGTTTTGGTAAAAGGTGGACATGCAGAGGGTGTTCCGGTAGATGTGCTTTATGCAGATGGATGCTGGCATGAGTTTGACAATGAAGTACGCGTTGATACTCACAATTCGCATGGTACAGGCTGTGTGCTATCTTCTTCTATAGCAGCAGCTGTGGCGCAAGGCGCAGGATTGCCCGAAGCGGTTGGGCGTGCCAAGGCTTTCTTGACCAAGGCATTACGCAAAGGGGCTGTTTATGAAGCAGGTAGAGGTAAAGGACCGTTGTATCTTTTGCCTTGATGTATTTGACGATGTATGCATTGGGAAATCACGAGAGGCGCAGATTCGAATTATTTGTTGTGGTTTCGGGCTGTACGTGAACTTGACGAAGTAAAAGTAAAACATTTGTTGGAAGGTTGATTATTTCATTGGTTTTTTGTATCTTTGCGCACAGCAAATAATGGGTAGTTTTGTCTGGTTCTGTAATGAGGACGGGCGAATCGGTATCTTTTCCGGATTCATTAGTATGCTATATATAGATGGTCGAAATGAATTGAGCATCTGCATAACTATCAAATAAGAAAATAAACAATGAAAGCATTTGTATTTCCAGGCCAGGGAGCACAGTTTGTAGGTATGGGTAAAGACCTGTATGAAAAGCACCCTATTGCAAAGCAGTTTTTTGAGAAAGCAAACGAAATATTGGGTTTCCGTATTACCGATATTATGTTTGAAGGAACCGACGAAGAACTGAAGCAAACTAAGGTTACGCAGCCTGCTATGTTCTTGCATAGCGTAGTTAGCGCTTTGTGTTTGGGTTCAGACTTTCAGCCTGATATGGTAGCGGGTCACTCTCTCGGAGAACTTTCTGCGCTTACAGCAGCTCGCTGTCTGAGTTTTGAAGATGGCTTGAAGTTGGTGGCTGCACGTGCAAAGGCTATGCAAAAGGCTTGCGAAGCTCAGCCGGGAACTATGGCAGCTATTATTGCTTTGTCTGACGAAAAGGTTGAAGAAGTTTGTGCGGCTGTACGTCAGGAAACTGGTAAGGTTGTAGTGCCTGCCAATTATAACTGTCCCGGTCAGCTCGTAATTTCGGGTGAAGTTGAAGCTATTGAAGTTGCTTGCCAGCGTTTGAAGGAAGCCGGAGCAAAACGTGCGTTGGTATTGCCCGTAGGTGGTGCTTTCCATTCACCTTTGATGCAGCCTGCCAAGGAAGAACTTGAAGCAGCCATTGCTACGACTGAGTTCCATACTCCCATTTGCCCCGTTTACCAGAATGTGGATGGATTGGCTCATACAAATCCTGAAGATATTAAAGCAAACTTGATTGCTCAACTTACAGCTTCGGTTCTTTGGACTAAGGAAGTTACTAATATGGTTGCCGATGGAGCAACTGAGTTTACGGAATGTGGACCCGGTAAGACGCTTCAAGGCATGATCGTGAAAATATGCAAGGGTAATGCAGAGGTTACTGCTCACGGAGTAAACGACTAATCAGCCTTGTACTACATATAGCGTATATCAGCAGTTTTAAAGCACGGTGTTAAGGCTTTTGAACTGCTGATTTGCTTTTATCTGATATGAACTTAGTCTATTGGGTTGTGGAATGAATAGCCGAACTGGCCATGGAGTATGAATTATAGTTATGTAGATGCTTGAATATGTATTTAAGTTAACTTAGACTAAGTGTATCAGGTAAAAAAGATTGGCAGACTTGCTTGAACTTTCAGTACAAGTTTGACTATTAGCCCATTATTAGAATTATATAAATCAAAATTATGAAACCACTTATATATCAGATTTTTACACGTTTGTATGGCAATGGCAATACCACAAATGTGCACGATGGAACGCTTGCACAAAATGGCTGTGCCAAAATGAATAATTTTACAAATACACAGTTAAAGCGTATTGCAGAGTTTGGTTTTACGCATGTGTGGTTTACCGGTCTGATTGAACACGCTACGCAGACGGATTATTCGGCTCACGGAATAGCTCAAGATCATCCGGCTGTGGTAAAGGGTAGGGCAGGGTCTCCTTATGCAATCAAGGATTATTATGATATCGATCCGGATCTAGCAGTGGATGTAAACCAGCGTATGAAGGAATTTCAAAATCTGGTGAAGCGTACGCATAAGGCTGGTTTGAAGTTTGTGATTGACTTTGTTCCAAATCACGTGGCACGTCAGTACAAGAGTGATGCTTGTCCTGAAGGTGTGAAGGATTTGGGTTGTGATGATAATGTAACTAAGGCATTTGACCCTCAAAATAATTTCTATTATGTATTAGGTCAGCCTTTGCATACAGATTTTGATACAGAACGACGTTCCTTGTCTCCTTATAAAGAGTATCCTGCAAAAGTAACTGGTAATGACCATTTTGATGCATGGCCCAGTCGAAATGACTGGTATGAGACCGTAAAATTGAATTACGGCGTGGATTATTTGGATGGACGTAAGCAATATTTTGATCCTATCCCATCAACTTGGGAAAAAATGACCAATATACTTCTATTCTGGGCAGGTAAGGGCGTTGATGCATTCCGTTGTGATATGGCTGAAATGGTACCGGCTGAATTTTGGGCTTATGCTACAGCAAAGGTTCGTCAATCTTATCCAGACATTCAGTTTATTGCCGAAGTGTATAATCCGGCAGAGTATCGTCGTTACATTCAAAGCGGTTTTGATTATTTGTATGATAAAGTCGGACTTTACGATACGTTGCGTGCTGTGATATGTAACGGGCTTTCTGCAAATTGTATAACTGGTTGCTGGCAGGCTGTTGATGATATAAAAGATCACATGCTTAACTTTTTGGAAAACCACGATGAACAGCGAATTGCTTCTGCCTTTTTTGCAGGCGATGCACTGAAGGCCTTGCCAGCTTTAGTCGTGAGTGCAACGATGGGTAAGAATCCGTTTATGGTTTATGCAGGTCAGGAACTCGGAGAACCGGGCATGGATGCTGAAGGTTTTAGTGGCTTAGACGGTAGAACAACAATTTTTGATTACTGGGGTGTCGATTCTTTGCGTAAACTTGCAGATAAGCGGTTGTCGCGTACAGACCTGGAAAAACAGCTTTATAGTTACTATGAAAGAGTGATAAAGTTGTGTAAATCGGAACCGGCAATTCAGGAAGGTTGTTTTTATGATTTGCAATATGCGAATTATCGGAGAGACTTTGGCTACAATGCTGACAGACAATATGCCTTTTTTAGAAAGGCAGAACATGGTAAGACATTGTTGGTAGTAGCAAATTTTGATTCGTTTCCTGTTCATGTCGGAATATGTATACCCGAAAATGCCTTTGACTTTCTGACTTTGCGTTCGGGAATTCGCAACGCTGTTGATTTGCTTTCGGGAAATGTACAAACATTGTCACTTAATGCTGATAAGCCTACCTATGTAGATATTCCAGCATGTGGTGCCATCATATTGGAAGTGTAATTTATTATTGTGTCGTATTTCATACGATTAAAATCCCTCATATATTATCGCATAATTTGATTCAAATGTTGATGATATATGGGGATTTTATTGTTCTATATTAAACCAAACTATGTAAAAAGTAGTCTATATCACCTATTTTGACAAGAAGGTGATTATTTTTTGAGAAAAAACAAGAAAAAAGTTTGGTATATAAGAATAAAGTTGTACCTTTGCAATCGCAAATAGGAAATATCAACAATGTTGATCCTAAGGACGCGGAGTGGAGCAGTTGGTAGCTCGCCAGGCTCATAACCTGGAGGTCGTTCGTT
>Red_p2__coassemble_1344_pt1 | contig 11035 bp, 10 predicted proteins | sample Red_p2__metabat2_high_PE_023 | metagenome-assembled genome bin Red_p2
CAGAGCGTCTGCCTTACAAGCAGAGGGTCGGCGGTTCGAATCCGTCAGCGCCCACTTATTTCAAGTAAACTCCCTTTCATAGGGGCGCTTAGCTCAGCTGGTTCAGAGCGTCTGCCTTACAAGCAGAGGGTCGGCGGTTCGAATCCGTCAGCGCCCACATTCATTCAAGACTACCTCAAAAGGGTAGTCTTTTTTTTGGCTACTAATGAACTTTAAGTGAATGGCTTGTTTTTGAAATAAAAAAAAGGAGTTTCAAATGAATGAAACTCCCATATAATCTAAGGTCGATGAATCGTTAGTTATTGCTTCAAGGCGAGTGTCCAGCTGCGTACACTGCCAACAAATGCACAGCATGCCAGCCCGATGGCATTCAGTATGAAGAACATAAATGGTAGGTATGAGGGCAAGCCTGAAGGATCGTCCATCAGCATGGAATTATTTCCGGCCCATTCAGTCAGCGCATAAATGCAAGTAGGCATGATGAATACCAGGCAGAGTAGGGCTGAAGGTATAAAGGTGATGAACTGGATGATGAAGGTTAGTCCCATGCTGTGTTTCAGCGCGTAAACCAGCGATGACTTAAAGCTTTTGCATTTCAGAGCATGTTGCAGTTCGCATACGTTGGCTGTGGCCGATACATATATATATAAGGGAATAAGTGTCAGTGCAATCCAAGGTTGCCATTTCCAGGCTGCAGCCAAAATACCGGCGGTAATGATGGCTGTGAGCAGACCAAAACTGAGGTTGGTTTTGAGAATGCGCAATGCGGTGGCACGTTCTTCCTTGAGCAAAGGAAGCGGAAGCTGAGGTAGGGTCTGCTCAGTGGCGTAATGTAGCATCAGTTGAATGGTGCGGCTGTGCGTGCAAAACAGGGCTGTTCCTAAAACTACGGCTGAAAGAATGTAGTAACACAGCAACGATAGTTCCGGCATTGCCAACATCTTAATGATTTCGGGATTCCCCTTCATCTGATACAAACGCAGGGCAGGAAGCAGGTGGTTGCATACATATTGTACGTTCATTTCTACGAAAAATGCACCAGCCATGCCTGTGAAAATAAGGTAGGCCCACAAAGCCTTGATGTACGCACGCCAATTTAAGGCAAAAATGCGCCATCCGTCGGAAATACAGCCTTTAATGCCACGTTCCTTATTAAAAAAGATATCTGTTTTCATTCAAAAATTACTTAGAGCTTAATAAGCTGAATATTTGATGGTGCAAAGTTATATAAAAAAGTGCGATATGTGTGACTAGGGTGTGTTAACTAATGATTTTTGATGAGCTAAAAAAATGCTTGTAACTCCCGATAAGTTCATTCTTCCCCTTTTTTCAGGAATCTACCTGTCTGTATGGAGTGATTTACATAGTTTACAAAAAAAGTATGAGTTTGTATGGACTTAAGGGCCTAACTTGCACAATGAAGTTTGAAGAATATGGGTATATAGTATTAAAGCAAGATAAAATTGAGCAGTATTATTTTGTTTGGCGGCTGGCTTGCACTACCTTTGCTTTGGAAAGTCAGGTTGTGGTACAGTCTGGCATCTGAAAATATAAGAATATGAAGCAAACAGCTGTATTATTTGATTTAGACGGGGTGTTGATAGACACCGAAGGCCAGTATTCCGATTTTTGGAAAGGCGTCGGTGAAACCTATTACCCCGAAAGAAAGGATTTTGCCAAGGAAATCAAGGGTAAAACTTTGGTGCAAATATATCAACAATATTTCTTGGAACAGGAGGATGCGCAAAATGCGATAACGAAAGCACTTGCTGATTTTGAGCAAAAAATGAGTTTTGCTTTTATTCCCGGTGCATTGCACTTTGTGGCATCTTTGCGCCGGCATGGCTTTAAGGTGGCAGTGGTGACCAGTTCGAATCAGCAAAAACTGAAATGCTTGCTGAACGAGCACCCGGACTTTTACAGCCTTTTCGACCGCGTTTTTACGGCTGAAGATGCTGCCCGCTCGAAACCGGCGCCCGACTGTTACTTGTCGGCAGCAGCAAGTTTTGGTTTCGAAGCTACCGACTGCTATGTGTTCGAAGATTCACTGAACGGACTGCAAGCAGGGCTAGACAGTGGGGCAACAGTCGTGGGGGTGGCTACTACTTACGACGCTGAGCGCATTGCTCCGCTTTGTCACCATGTAATTCATGATTTTACTAATTTTTCGGTTGCTGCTATGGGCAACTTAAAGAAATAAACATATTATGCCTGGATATTTAGTAGACGATTTGCGCAAAGTTACAACGCGCCGTCTGAAAGAAATGAAAGCTGAAGGCAAGAAGATTGCTATGCTTACCTCGTATGATTATACAACGGCTCAAATTGTTGATGCGGCAGGCGTTGACTGTATATTGATTGGCGACAGTGCCTCGAATGTCATGGCTGGTAATGCTACTACTTTGCCCATTACGCTCGATCAGATGATTTATCATGCCAGTGCCGTAGCTAAGGCTGTGAAGCGTGCCTTCGTGGTGTGCGACATGCCCTTCGGTACGTATCAGGTTGATGCCAAAGAGGCTGTAAGAAATGCAATCCGGATTATGAAGGAAACCGGATGCGATGCAGTTAAACTTGAGGGTGGCGTAGAAATCATTGAAGCAATCAAGCGTATTTTGGATGCCGGTATTCCTGTGTTTGGACATCTGGGATTGACGCCACAAAGTATCAATAAGTTTGGTACGTATGCCGTAAGAGCCAAGGAAGAGGCTGAGGCTGAAAAACTGCTGTCGGATGTGAAGTTGCTGGGCGATGCCGGCTGCTGTGGTATCGTGTTGGAAAAAATTCCTTCGACACTTACACAGAAAGCTGTAGAACTTGTCGATGTGCCTATCATCGGTATTGGCGGAGGTCCGGCTGATGGTCAGGTGCTTGTGGTGGATGATATGTTGGGTAAGAATAAGGATTTCTCGCCGAAATTCCTGCGTCGTTATGCCGACCTCTATACTGTGATGACGGATGCTATCGGACAGTATGTGTCGGATGTGAAAAGTGGCGACTTCCCCAATGAGTCGGAACGATATTGAGCATTTTAAATACGTACAAATGCAGACTTCATCGTCGAACCAGTTGAAAAGCTCACGGTTTATCAATATGTGCGTGGCAAACTGGTTTTTACACCTTTATGTGTTTTCGCTGATACCATTGCTTTATGCACAGAATCGGCAACTACACGGCGAAAACAGTATGGTGGCTTGGGCTGTGGTGGCTTTTGCGGTGGGAATGATTATTCCCGGTCCGTTTGGCGCACACATGATGGAATGCCGCTCGCGTAAGGAGGTGTTTCTGAAGGCTATGGTAGTGATTGGCATCTTTCCTACGATAGGTTATGTATATGCTCCGCATCCAGCATGGTTGATTGTGCTTCATGGCATACAAGGTATGGCTTTCGGTGTGGCACAAACTGCTTTGGGTACCACGTTGGTAAATGATGTGCTAAAATCGAAACAGCGCGATAAGGGCGATGTGATTTATGCTTGGGCCGGTCGTTTGGGCATTCCGTTAGGTTTGTTCTTGGGTTTCCTGCTCTTGCATTTTATGACCATAGAGTCAGCTTTTTGGTGGTCTTTGGTAACTTGTATGTTGTCCTTTTTAGTGGTAGCGCAAACACAGGTTCCGCTCAAGGCCCCCGTAAAAGTGCCCTTAATCACCTTTGATCGCTTCTTTCTGCCCAAATCATTTCCGCTCATGCTTTCCATGTTTGCTGCACCCTGGCTGATGGGACGAGTTGTGGGTAATGGCGTTGCGGCAGCAACCTGTCTTTGCATGGCTTTAGGAGCCTTTCTGGCTTTTGTTGAGCAGATATTGCTTCGTAAGCGTTTGGGTCAGCAAGTAGCCGTATGTGCAGGCTATGTGCTTTTGTTGCTCTCGTGCATATTGCTAGCTATGCCGGGTGTTTACAGCACCTATATGGTCTATGTTTTAATTGGTTTTGCTGTAGGAACTGTATCTTCCCGTCACTTGATAGAATGGATACTGAAGGCCGAGCATTGTCAGCGTGGTACAGCCCAAAGCACTTATATGCTTTCTTGGCGCCTTAGTTTTGCTCTTGGCTTTGTTATTAGTACTCTTTGTGGTATGCAAACAATAGCCTATGATGTAACAGTTGTGGCTCTGTCAATGGTTATTTATCTGTTGTTTCGCTTTCGCACCAAAGCTGCATAGGTTGTCTGTTGGCTAGCCTGTTAGACATCTTTTGAACTCATGAAATAAAAAAGGCACCTGCTACATGTCATTCAAATTGAATGCGTGGTAGCAGGTGCCTTTTGTTTGTAAACGTATGCAGCGAATGTTTGGCAGCAGTTGTGAGTGTGCTAACCCGTTTAGGGATAATGCTAATCGTTTGGCGACCCTTTTAGTTTCGTCGTTGCATTTTTATCGGGGAAAGCAAAATGTTTTATCGTGCCATTCGGTAAAGGGTTCTTCCTCTGTCAATGGTCGATGTGTTGTAGGCTCTCCTTGTGCATTGAAACAGACTATTTCATTGCGCAGAACTTGCCCGTTGGGCAATATAACGCGCGAAAAAGCTATATTACAGTTTGTATAGGTCATTGTTAACGGAAATGAGGACGCAGCTCGCGTAGGGTGTCGGCTCGGTGAAGACTGTCGCGGAGTCGTTGGCGAGGTGTTTCTTCGTTTGTGGTCCGGCTTGAAGTGGCAGAATCCGTGTTTACACTATTTGTGGGCTTATCCGTAGCTTTCGGCTCCTCGGTGCGTTCTCTGATACGTAATAATTGGAAATCGTACAGATGAAGCAGACGGGGGCGTTCTGTCCACGGTGCATTTTGGTAAATAAATCCGCTGACGCGCTTTACCTTTTGTTGCCCGATATTCATTACCAGCGTTTGAGTGCCAGATGAATAAATATCGAAGGTTCTAACGTCGATTGAATCGTTGTCGTATTCAATAGCTAACAATGCTTCGGCCTGTTTTGCTCCTTCATGGTAAATCCAATCGACCTTAAACTTCCAAATCAAACGGTCGTTGGCTTTGAATGCTGTGTCTGCCTTTTCTGAAAACAGGAAGCGGTTTTTACCCTTAGAACTGAGTAGGGTGTAGTTGCTGTTATTCCAGATATTGAGCGAGTCGCCCGAAGCAGATTGTGTACCGGCTGCGAGGAATGTAGGCGATGTTTGATCAACGTTTCCGCTTTCTTCGGCCAGTCGTTTGTAAATGTCGCTTAACTTATCGGTATGGCGTGCATACCATTCCATTGAGCGGTCAAAAGTGGCTTGGTCAATGTCGTATTTGGTGTAGACGGCCTGCTGATAGTAGCGTGTAAAGTAGTTGATGCTATCGGGGGCATGTTGCATAGCCATTCCTTGTGCTAAATGATAGTCATAAAGTACTTTCTCCATTTTGCTTTCAGACAATACACCGTCTGGAACTCCGGGCTTACAGGAGTAAATGAATACGATAGATGCCCAAAAAGTGGCTAACTGAATGAAACGATGAAGCATCATGCTGAATAATTTATTTTGAAGAAGGAAGTAGCCCTTCTGACATCAGAGTTTTACTATAAAATAAGGCTAAAGCCACAGCTCCGCAACTGATAGCTGCATCGGCAAAATTAAATATGGCTCCGAAGAATATATCACCACCTACTAAAGGCATCCATTCCGGCCAGGTGAATAAGGGAAAGTAGAACATATCAACGACTTTACCTGATAAAAAAGAACCATAACCTTGTCCGAACGGAACGAGTTCGGCGGGCATACCGTAAGGCTGGCTTTCGCTGAAAATTAACCCGTAGAACATGTTGTCTATGATATTTCCGGCTGCTCCCGAAATAACTAATGCCAGGCAGATAATTAGTCCGTATGGTGCCTTGCGCTTGATGTAACGGGTGAGTACGACGACAAAAAACGCAATGGCAAAAATGCGGAATATGGCTAAAATCATGGTGCCGATAAACTGCATGCCGAAAGCCATACCGCGATTTTCAGTGAATAATAGCTTAAACCATTCCGTGACGTTGACACTTTCGTAGAGAGAAAAGGTGGTTTTTATTTCTATTTTGATGAGTTGGTCAACGATGATGACGAAAAGAATTACCAGTATGGCAATAATTGAACGTGAGGATAATCGCATAGAATGTCGTGGATAGTTGAAGTGTCGCTTGAATTTCCGACGATTTTTAAAGAAGATTAGGGCCGTATTATTCATTCAGAAACAGAATCATCTGCTCAAAAACTTTATCAGACAATAAACATACTATTTCCCCCATTTCGAGGTTCAAACATGAATTCACAAGAGGTGATATTCTATTATTTCATGCACATTCCTGTGCACAAAATACATTGTAAAACACGAAATGGGGGAAATAGAATAATATTGATTCATTTAATCCTTGCGGTCTTTCATTTGCTTGGCTTCAATGGTCAAAGTGGCGTGGGGTACTGCGCGTAAACGTTCCTTAGGTATGAGTTTGCCTGTAACGCGGCAGATACCATAAGTCTTATTTTCAATGCGGATGAGTGCAGCTTGCAAACCTTGGATAAACTTTTGCTGGCGTGCAGCCATCGTTGTAAGTTCTTCCTTAGTCTGCGTCATTGAGCCTTCTTCCAATACTTTGTAAGTAGGCATGGTATCATCTACATCGTTGCCGCTACGATTTGTAAGCGTGTCCATCATCTGCTGATAGTCGCGACGAGCCAATTCGAGTTTGTCGAGAATAATCTGCTTGAACTCAGCTAATTCTTCGTCTGTATAACGTGTTTTTTCTGCCATGGTATGATTTAGTTTTAAATGAATAATGTTGTTTCCGTGAAAATAAGCCAAGGGTCTGCAAAGCCCTGTAACAAGGGCTTTGCAAACCTTTAAGCTTAAAATATCATTACTGTTTTTCGATGAACATCAACACCTTGAATTCTTCGAAGTTGAATTCCTGAGCGTTGGCGGGCATCTCTTCAGCCAGCGTTACCTTGTCGGCCAAAACCTGCGAAGCAATGTAGTCCTTGAAGGTCTCAACAGCTTCGGCCAGAGGCGACTGAGCCGGAACGGTGATGGCAATGCGGTCGGTAATTTCGAATCCGCTTTCCTTACGGAAGGTTTGGATACGTTTTACCACTTCGCGAGCCAATCCTTCGGCACGCAGTTCAGGCGTAATGGTCAAGTCAAGGGCAACAGTCAATGAGCCTTCGTTGGCAACCGTCCAGCCGGGAATGTCTTCGCTGATAATTTCTACGTCAGCACGTTCGATAACTGCCGGATTGCCTTCAACTTGCAGTGTGATTTGTCCTTCTTGGTCAAGCGTGTTGATTTCGTTCTGCGACATGGCAGTAACTGCAGCGTTGACAGCTTTCATCAATTTGCCGAACTTCTTGCCCATTACTCGGAAGTTACATTTCACCTTCTTTTCGAGCATGTTGGCATCAACGAAGCACAATTCCTTGACATTAACTTCGTCAAGAATCAAGCGTTTTACGCTTTCAAGATCATCGCGAAGTTGTGCGTCGGTAACGGGTACAGAAATGCGTTGCAGCGGTTGACGAACAATTACCTGTTCCTTCTTGCGCAATGAAAGAACCATTGAAGTGATTCTTTGTGCAAGTTCCATGCGGCGTTCAAAATCCTTGTCGATGAAACTTTCGTCTGCGCAGGGGAATTTTGCCAAGTGTACGCTTTCGGCAGCACCTGCTACGCCCTTGGTCAAATCGCCATACAGACGGTCTGCGTAGAAAGGAGCAATCGGAGCCATCAGTTTGGCCACTTCTACCAAGCAGGTATAAAGTGTCTGATAGGCACTGAGTTTATCCGTATTCATTTCGCCACCCCAGAAGCGCTTGCGGCTCAAGCGTACGTGCCAGTTTGAAAGATTGTCGATAACGAACGACTGAATCATACGTCCGGCGCGGGTAGGTTCATATTCTTCGTAAGCAGCACTTACTTCCTTAATCAAGGTGTTGAGTTCTGACAGAATCCAACGGTCAATTTCGGGACGCTCTGCCAGAGCCACCTGTTCAGCTTCAGGGTTGAAGTTGTCGACGTTGGCATACATGGCAAAGAAAGAATACGTCTGGTAAAGTTTACCGAAGAAGGTACGGGCAACTTCCTGCACACCTTCCTCATCGAACTTCAGGTTGTCCCAAGGTGAAGAGTTGGTAATCATGTACCAACGCAGGGGGTCAGAGCCGTACTGCTTGATGCAACCGAAGGGTTCAATGGCATTGCCCAAACGCTTCGACATCTTATTTCCGAATTTGTCGAGTACAAGGCCGTTGCTGATTACAGCTTTAAATGCTACGCTGTCGAATACCATAGTAGCAATGGCATGAAGCGTAAAGAACCAACCACGGGTTTGGTCAACACCTTCGGCAATGAAGTCGGCAGGGTAAACCGTGCGGTTGTCCAAAACTTCTTTGTTTTCGAAAGGATAGTGAATCTGTGCGTAAGGCATAGCACCTGAGTCGAACCAAACGTCAATCAAGTCAGTTTCGCGCTTCATGGGTTTGCCAGTCGGTGAAACCAATACTATATTATCTACGTACGGACGGTGAAGGTCGATGCGGTGATAGTTTTCAGTTGAGTAGTCACCCGGAACGAAACCGTTATCCTTCAGCGGGTTCGACTGCATAATTCCAGCCTCAACGCTCTTTTCGATTTCCTGATAGAGTTGTTCGATAGAGCTGATGCAGATTTCTTCGCGCGTTTCAGCATTTCGCCAAATGGGAAGGGGAGTACCCCAGTAACGTGAACGGCTCAAGTTCCAGTCGTTCAGGTTTTCAAGCCATTTGCCGAAACGTCCGGTACCGGTTGATGAAGGTTTCCACAGGATAGAATTGTTAAGTTCCATCATGCGTTCTTTCAGCGCAGAACTGCGGATGAACCAACTGTCGAGCGGGTAGTAGAGTACCGGTTTGTCAGTACGCCAGCAGTGCGGGTAGTTATGGACATGCTTTTCAATTTTGAAAGCCTCGCCAGCCTGCTTCATTTCCATGCAAATAACGATGTTCAGGTCCTCAGCCTTTTCAGCAGCCTTGTCATCGTATTTGCCGTTTTGGTTGAATTTGGGGTCATACGCATTTTTAACGTAGTCGCCAGCATGGTGAGCATAAGCCTCCTTATTCAAGCATACATTGCAGAAGTTTTCGTCCAACTCGTCAATCAGGTAGTATTTACCCGTAAGGTCAACCATCGGGCGCGTTTCTCCAGCCTTGTTAATCAAGAACAATGAAGGAATGCCTGCATCTTTAGCAACCTTGGCGTCGTCTGCACCGAAAGTCGGAGCAATGTGTACGATACCCGTACCATCTTCCGTAGTAACATAATCGCCGGGGATTACGCGGAAGGCCAACTCTTCGAGTTCAACGAAGTTGTCGAATCCAGCTGAGAAGCACTTGTCGGCATGAGCTGCCGCATATTCTTTAACGAACGCAGCCGCATTTTCGTCAACCTTTTCGGTAGGTTTCACCCACGGCATAAGCTGTGCATAGTGCATGCCTACGAGTTCGGCACCTTTCCACTGTCCAATTACACGGTAAGGAATTACCTTGTCGCCCGGTTTGTATGCATCGAAATCTGTATTTTCGCCTTCGGGTTTAACGTAAGCCGAAAGTCTTGACTGCGCAACAACGGCAGTCATCGGTTCGCCATTGTAGGGGTTGAAGGTTTCAACAGCCACATAGTCAATGTTCGGTCCGACGCAGAGTGCTGTGTTCGAAGGAAGGGTCCACGGAGTCGTAGTCCAAGCCAAGAAATAAGGCTTACCCCATTTTGTCATTTCGGGTTTCGGGTCGAGAATGGCAAACTGGGCAGTAACCGTGGTGTCCTTAACGTCGCGGTAGCATCCCGGCTGGTTGAGTTCGTGCGAGCTGAGGCCGGTGCCGGCTGCGGGAGAGTAAGGCTGAATGGTGTAGCCCTTATAAAGCAAGCCCTTGTTGTAAAGTTGTCCGAGCAACCACCACAAAGTTTCGATATACGAGTTTTCGTAAGTGATGTAAGGATTTTCCATGTCAACCCAATAGCCCATCAAGTGGCTAAGGTCTGTCCATTCCTGGGTAAACATCATTACGTTTTGGCGGCAACGGGCATTGTAATCTTCAATAGAGATTGATTTACCGATGTCTTCTTTCGTGATGCCGAGTTCTTTTTCTACGCCTAATTCAACGGGCAGACCGTGGGTATCCCAACCGGCCTTACGTTTCACCTGGAAACCCTGCATGGTTTTGTAACGGCAGAATACGTCCTTGATGGTACGTGCCATCACATGGTGAATACCCGGGTGTCCATTAGCTGAAGGAGGGCCTTCAAAAAATACGAAGGAAGGACAGCCTTCACGTTCGCTCATACTTTTATGGAACAAGTCCTGCTTGTCCCATTCTTTGAGTACAGCCTCGTTTACCTCATAGAGGTTCAATCCGGTGCGTTCGGTAAATATCATAATTTCAGTATATTATTGTCTAACTGGTATGAATTTTTGCATTGTTCATTATTTCCCGTTAAAGCAGTTTCCTGTTATCCGAGGAAAAATGAGATTTCTTGCTTTGTGAAAGTCAGGTGCAGTTCGCTGAAAAGCCCTAATATTCTAAGCGAATGCAAAGTTAGTGCAAATGAAAGAATTTGCAAAGTAAGTAGGTATTGAAAATATACAAATATTTCTACGAAACCCGTTGATTTTCTTAATTTTATTCCCTGCGGTTTAGGGAAATGTAGAAATGGCGTGGGCGAAACCATGTTGGTGTGCATGGGGTTCAGACAGCTCTATTTATCTTTATGTCTTTCCAAGTCGGTGAATAGCCTGAAGAGTTAAGCGTTTCAGATATTCATTGACGAAAAATCAGTTTGGTGTAAAATAAATTCCATGCTTGTTGCGTGCAGGGCAGTTTTAACAACTGTCTAAACAAAAGTGAAAGTTGGAGACCTTCTTCTGCGTTCACTTCAAGGCGAAACATGCACGTTTGAATCCGATTTAGTGGCTCGCTTGAAAGCATTGATTATCAATAATTCCGCGATTGTTGAAACTAGCTCGGAACTAATTCTAACTAGCTCGGAACTAATTCTAACTAGCTCGGAACTAATTTCAACAAGCTCGGAA
>Red_p2__coassemble_1404_pt1 | contig 10665 bp, 6 predicted proteins | sample Red_p2__metabat2_high_PE_023 | metagenome-assembled genome bin Red_p2
AAGTAAAAATACTTCGATAGAATTATATAAAATAATTTTGAACACCTACTTATAAGGTGGCTTTGAAGGGGAACGCAAAAGCATGGCTCACCCAATCAAGCTGAAGGACATGCAAAAAAGAGCAACCTTATTCCCGTTACAGAAATAGGTTGCTCTTCAAAAAGGACCTACAGGCATTTCAGCCGGCTAATCACCGCCTGCTTGAACCTGATTAAAAATGCGCATTTTCGCAACTTCGTCGTGTAGCTTACTTCAAGAACTTGAAGCTCATGCCGTTCACCTTGGCAATGTAAGCACCGTGGGGCTGATTGCGCAGGTCGACGGTGAGCTGGCCGGCAGCTGTTGCAGTAGCTGTTTGGGCTACGCAGGCACCGCCCAGGTCGTAAACGCTGAGTTTCGTGCCGGCAGGAAGCTGTCCGCTGCAAGTGAGAACGCCGCCCGACACTTTCAGTTCAATCTGACCGCTCGCCGGTGTGGTGATGCAGCCAATGCCCGTTTGCTCGCCCTTCAGATACGGACGGAAACGAACCATGTTCTTCAACGTGCCTTCGGTCGGAACCTGATACTGGCCTAAGGTGCCGGTGCCGTGTCCGCAACTGCCGTTACCCACACCCTGCTGGGCATAGTCAAAACTTACGGTTACAGGCTGTTGCGATGCTTTGGGCAAATCCCAACTGTGCCATACCTGAGCCATTTCTTCGTCGGTGTAATGCAGCACTTGCATGTCTACCTGACCCTGAGTGAGCATATTCAGCGACACTTCATTGTCCTTGGTGCTGAGCGTGAGTTCGCGCACTTCGGTGCGGTTACCGCTGGTTTGGGCACGCGGCGTGGGTTCGAGCATATCGGTTACCGTGGTTTCGTAGCGACCCAGGAAGGCGCAGTCCTTGCGGTCAACAAAGTTGTCCCACGGACCACGGGCATAATAGCTCACGTTTTCGAAGGTTGAGGGCAAACGGAAGCGCGTACCGATACGGCGGATGCGCTGATTGCTGCCGGCGTAATTGGCCGAAGTGGGCACGTAGGTGGTTTGCAAATCGACCGTTCCGTCGGGGTAAATGCTATACTCGTACTTCACGTTGGTTTGCGAACCATTGACTACCTGGGTAACATGCGCCACACCGTCTTTGTCGATGGTGGGTTCGCCTTCGAGTTTTTTGCTTTTCACTCCGTTGCCAAAGTTTTCACGGCCTCCGGTATTGTCGTTTTCGACCCAGCGGAAGTTGTTGAGTGCAAAGCCGCGCTCTGCGCTCGAAATCAGCACCTTATCCTTGTAAGTCCATCGGGCAAGTGCACCCGTCTGATTGTCGAACACGAGTTCAAAGTTGGCATTGCCAATGTTGTAGCGGGTGGCATTCTGGATAATCTCGATGGCAGGAGCATCGGCAGCCACGCTGACTACGGGCAACTTGGCATCGCGCTGTTGCAGCACGAACTGTTCTTCGGCCACAGGATAACCGGCCTCGGCCCAGGTGGTGGCTTCCTTCAGCACAGCCTGCACGTTCAAGCAGTATTCCTTGCCATCGGTCATCGTGGTGGTGTAAGGCAAGTTGATGAGGCGCTGCGAACCTGCAGCTGTGGGTTCGATTTGAACCGTTCCGGTTTCCACTTCCTTGCCGTCCTCGAGTACCGTGTACTTCAGTTCCAGATGTTGCAAGTCGTTGAAGTTGTAGGCATTCTGAATGGTCAGTGTCTTCTTATCAGACTTGAAATCAAGGAATTTCACAAACTGGTAAACCTTTTTGACCTGTGCCATTTCGGGCGACCAGGCACGATCGGCCGACACCAAACCATTGTTGACAAAGTTTTGCTGGTTATTCCTGTTGCTGTAGTCGTTGCCGGTGCGGTATTTGGGCACGCCGTTCAAGGTGAGCGCACCGCTCTTGATGTCGGCAGCATCGTAAATAGACTGGTCGACCAAGTCCCAGATGCAACCGCCAATACCATACTGCGATTCTTCGATGGCATTCCAGTATTCCTTGAGGTTGCCGACGGCATTACCCATGGCATGAGCGTATTCGCACATGAAGTAGGGCTGACGGCGCCAGTTGTTGTTGGCATCGCGTTCAGCTTCACCCACTGTGGGATACATCACACTCCACAGGTCAGAGTAGTTGGCATTGCCGCGCGTAGCTCCTTCGTAGTGAATGATACGCGTGTCGAGTTGCTTGGTCAAGTCGTAAGCCGCCTTGAGGTTGTCGCCCGTTCCGCTTTCGTTACCCAAGCTCCAGAACACGATAGAGGGGAAGTTGCGGTCGCGCATTACCATGCGGCGCATGCGGTCTTCGTACACGGCCTTGGCCTTGGGGTTACGCGAAATAGTGTTGCCGCCATAGCTCCAGTTGTTGTGGCATTCGATGTCGGCTTCGTCCATGCAGTAAAGTCCGTAATAGTCGAACATGGCATACATTTTGGCCTGGCGGGGATAGTGGCTGCCACGCACAATGTTCATGTTGGCCTGCTTCATGATTTGCACGTCGCGCAGCATGGTGGGCACATCGATGGCACGCCCGTAAAGCGGGTGGGTATCCTGCGTATTGGCACCTTTGAAGAACACGCGGCGTCCGTTGACGTACACTTGGCTGTTCTTCAATTCCACCTTGCGGAAACCATATTTCGTGGCGAAAGCCATTTCTTCCTTTCCGCTCTCGTCGGTCTGCGACACTTCGACGGTGTAGAGGTTGGGATTTTCGCTCGACCAGTTTTGCAAGCCAGTCAGCCCCTGGAACTTCACATCGAGGGTTTGAATGGAGTCGCCTTCGGCAAAGCTGAATGCAGCACTCTGTTTGGCCACTTCCGAACCGTCGGGGGCCAGGAGCTTGACGTTAACCGTTTTTTTCACGGCCAGCTTCGAGGGATTGGCCATTTCGAGCTGCACGTTCATGTCGGCCTTGGTCACAGCAGTGCCGAAATTGGCAGTGATGTAGTGGTCGCGCACGTAGGTTTTAGGGGTGGCGTAGATGTAGACGTCGCGGTGAATACCACTCATGCGCCACATGTCCTGTCCTTCGAGATACGAACCGTCGGTGAAGCGGACAACCTGTACCGACACGTTGTTTTCGCCTTCGCGTACCATGCCGGTAATGTCGAATTCGGCATCGTTGTTCGAACCTTCGGAATAGCCCACATATTGTCCGTTGACCCACACTGAGGCACAACTGTACACACCGTCGAAGTGGAGCACCACGCGCTGGTCTTTCCAGCCTTCGGGCAGGTTGAAGTTGCGACGGTACGAGGCCACTGAGTTCTTACAGTTGGCCGTCATTCTGATTAAGGGATAGTTGTCCTGAATGGGAGTTTGCTCGTTGATGTAATAAGGCTGTCCGTAGCCCTTCATTTCCAAACACGAGGGCACGGTGATGGTGTCCCACTTAGCCATGTCGACGTCGTTGCCCCAGAAGTCGGCTTCGCCGGGCAGTTCGTTGATGTTGCCTTGCGTCACCTGGTCGGGCAGTTGTTTCCATTGCAGTTTCCACACGCCATTGAGCGAAAGCCAGTTGGCCCCCTTGGGGTCGAGCCAGGGTTTTTCGTAACGCTCGGCATCGGCCTTGAGCAATTCGGTGCTGGCGTAGGGCATGAAGGTGGCATGCGGAGCGAGTTTGTTGATTTCGAAAATCGAAGCATCCTGCCAGCTGATGGGGGCGGGTTTTTCGGGCTCGGTGGTTTCTTCGAAAACGAACTCCTGCTTGTCGGGATTGACGTTGGTTACGAGCTGCAGGCGGTAGTCGTCGTTGACATTGAAAATGCGGTTTTGCTCTTTTTCCCACACAATGGTGTAAGTGTCTTTTTTACCATCGACGGGTTTGATGAGCAAACGCTGGTTGACATTCGACACGCCCGACATATCGAGGGTCCAGTGCAGGGGGAAAAATTTTTCTTTAGCCGTAGATGCCACGTCGATGGCGGCATTTTCGTTGTAGGCACTGACAATGATGTATCCGTTTTCCTTGCCGGTAGAAATGAGTTTCCACTTCTGCCCCACTCCTTCACCATCCTTGAAGGCTTCGGCCACGATTTTGGCATCGTTGGCTGTATTTCCGTTATCCGAAAAACAGGTGTTGGTGGGATTATGCTTAATAAAATAGGTTTTTCCTTCGCTAAGTTGTGCCCAAGCCGAGAAGGTGGCACAACCTGCAAAGAGCAAGGCCATGACGCGTTCGGCTTTCACTTTTTTGGGTGAATGGGTATTGAATTTCATAAATTGATAGGTGTAAAAAAAAGATTGTATTTGTATTAGGTTATTTGCTTGATATGGGCCTTTTGGCCAATGCCCCACCGGCTGCGTCGGGGTAAAGTGTTCCAACGCATCAGGGGGGCGATGCTGCGGTTCATTCAACCACCACTTTCTGGGCATTGACCACATAAACGCCCGGGCTGAGCGCATTGATTACATTCAAGCCCTCATTCAGGCGGATGCGGCGCACAAGGGTGCCCGAAAGGTTATGGAGCGAAACCGTTTGCGCTTTGCCGCAACGAATGGCCAGGCTTTGCTTTCCGCCGCACAGGGCAAGGTCGTTGTCGGCCACTGCTTGGTTCACGCCTTCGACCACAGGGTCGTAGCCGTATTTTTTATCGAGCGTTTCGATGCGTTCGTCTATCCATTCGGTCATGTACTCGGCGGCTTGCTGCAAATCGGTGTGATACTTTTTCCAGCGGTCAGCCTCGCGTTCGTCGGCATGGCTGTCGGCAAAGAGTCGGGCATACAGCTGCACACGCTGCTTCAGAGAGTCGGCCGTGAAATGGGTGCGTCGCAGCTGGGCATAGCGCGCAGCGAGTTCGTCTTTCCATTCCGGCATTTTGTTCAGTTTCCAGTAAAGGGTGGTTTGCCCGTGTTCGTAGTCCCACAGGAAGGTTTCGAAATCGAGTTTGGGCGAAAGCGGATTACCATATACATTATAGGAGCCATCCCAGCGGCAACCCCACACGCCGTCTAAGTCCCAGGGGGCCACACTGATGCGGTCGGCTTCGGGTCCCTGACGGTCGTAAAGGTAGTAGAACATGTTTTTGCCGTGATTGTCGGTGGTGAGCAAGAGTTCGATAAAGAGGTAATAATCGCGGAGCACGGGATAGTCGAAATAGTCCTTCACGCCGCGCTCAAAATTGCTTTGCGACGATGTGGCCACAAAGTCCACGGCATTGTAAAGCGGTTCCCAGTCGACGGCTTCGGTTTCGTAGTCGGGGTATTTCAATTCAAATTCGGCCCAACGCTCGTTGCCCAACTGGTTGCTGTAATTGCGCGGACTGTAGCCGGGAAAATATTTTTGCCCCTGTTCGTGTCCCATGAGCACTTCGTAGCTCCACTGCGACGACTTGTAGAGCAGGCCGTGCACCTCGTTCTCGCCCGAGGTCGAGGTGGAGGCATCGACAAACTTTTTCAGTTTCAGCTGCTTGCGGTCCAGTTTTTCGGTCATGCAGTAAAGGCCGTGGTATTTGCCGTTGAGAAACACTTCGACAAATTTGCCACGGGTGCCGGTGCGTGCCTTGCGTTCGCGGTCCTTATAATAGGGGGCTACGGAAAAGTCGTTCCACAAATCGGTTGAAACGCGATTGCGCATACAGGCAGGGTCGATGGCCATGGCATCTAATATCCAGTTGTTGTCGGAACGCAAACCGAAGTATTTACGGTCGACAGAATTGCCGGCTGCATCGCGCAGCTTGATGGCATACGACTTTTTGTCCTTCGACATGGCCGTGGCACCCCGGTAACGATAGGCGGCTATGAAGAGCGAATCGTGACCGGGAAAGTTGGCGTCGGTTACGCGGATATGGCCCGATGTGTAATACGAACCGTTGCACGAAGGCACGTTTACTTCGACCAGGGGCAGAAAGGTGAACTGCACTTCAGCTGTGGCCACTTCCTTGCCTTCGGGGTTGGTGAGTGCCAGCTTGTATGCCTCGCCGCAATCCACATTTTCAATCGTGATTTGCCCTTCGGCATCGGGGGTTTGTCCGTCGAGGCTCAGCACACAGTCCTGGTAGGCATCCTTGAGTTTGCAAGTCAAGGTGGTGTGGTAATCGTCGCCGGGACGCAGGGTTTGCGGCAGAGAACAGAAATAGCGTTTCGAACTGCTGTCGTAAACCAACTGCTTGTTGTAAATACGCAGCGAATCGACCATGCTGTGCAGCGTGCTTTCACTGCCGCTCTGTCCGGCTAGGATGTCGTTTCCGTCTTCGTCGAAAATTTTAAAGAGTTCGTTGTCGGAACCTGTGCCGGGATAGGTGCCGAGCAGGTAAGAGCCGTCTTTACGCAGATTCCACCATTGAGCGGGAGTGCTGACGCTCTGAACCGTTACATAACCATAGTCGTTTTCAACAATTTGCCACTGGCTGTCGGTGCCCATCGGGTTCACACTCAGCACAAGGCCTTTGGCTACATTGGGTATGCGTTCGTCGCTGCGGGTAATGAAGGTGTTGTCCTTTGCATTGATAATGTGATAGCCCTTACCTTCTTTCCGGATATACCACCAGGCATCGTCGGAGTCCGATTGGCTGAGGTCGTAATAGAGGTAGGCCATGGAATTATGGTATTTTCCTAACACCAGTGTACCACTGGCATAGCTGCTGCAACTAAAACGATAGCGTTTGTTTGGGTCGAAACTAACATCGGCTTGGGCAACATGCCATGCGGCCACACATATCATCAAAAAAAATAGAACACGCTTCATGTATCAGATCTTGTAATTTTATTGAGGTTTTTCGTGGATTATGGCAAAGGAGATTTCGAAGTCGTCTAAACTTTTCTGACGAAGATTTGATTTGGAGATTTATCTCTGCTAAATTCAATCTTCACCTTTCTTTTGGCCGTTTTTTGACCTTTCATCAGTCGTGTAGCTCGCTACACTCCTTCTTCAAGGCCCAAAAACGCCTCAAAAATTAAGGCAAATCTTGAATTTCATAAAAGTTCAGATGACTTCTTCTCCTTTTATCGCTCCAAAAGTACTATTTTTTTAAAAAAGTTCGTCTTTAAAACTTGTTATAATATCTTTCGGACAAATATTAAAGGCGTTTTTCGCACCAAAATCAGTGGTTTATACTCAAAAAAGGCTGCGTGGCAAACGTGAAAGGCTTGGATTTTGGGCTTGCAGGAGGCTGCAAAAGCAGAAAAAGAAGGGCGTAATAATTGGTGTGGACAAAGGGTTGGAAGTGGCCGGGTGGTTCAGGTCGGAAACATGAACCTGCATGAATCTTTTACGCGAACCGAGGAGTGCACACGCATCTGGCGCGTACCTATGCACGACCAGAAATCATAACCCATTGAGAAACGGCACTTTACGCCATGCAGCCATTCGCTACATAGCATGTGCTACCGGGAGTAAAATTTTAACACTATGCCTTATCCAAAAGCTAATTTAATTTAAAACACAAGTATCACTTCTCCGTTTCCTGTCAGATGGTTGAGGCATGGATTGGGGGCTTCGGAAAAATAACTCCGCGATTGTTGGATTTAGTTCCGAGTTTGTTGAAATTAGTTCCGAGCTTGTTGAAATTAGTTCCGAGCTTGTTCGAATTAGTTCCGAGCTAGTTTCAACAAATTTGGAACGGCTGATAATCAGCGCGTTTAGAGGCACCACAAGCAAGGAGTTGCGAACGCCCAATTTGCTGCTGAATTGAACAGGCGGCGAAGAAGGATGATCCACCTTTATTAAACTATTTGTTAAAAGCACGATGAACAGCACAAGCCTGGATAAATGGACGAAGAAAACGGCCACAACCTTTCGGAATGATTGACAACATGGGTTGCAGAAGGGGCTGCGAGGCATTGTGCAGGCAGTAAGCATTGCCTTAAGGATATGAACTTTTTGCTCCACAACTGCCCGTTGGCCAAGGAGTTTATCACACAAAAAAAAGGGCATTCCCTCGGCATCGCTGATGCGAAGGGAATGCCCTTTGGGGGGTAATGTGCAACCACTTACCGCGCTTCGGTTAGCCGGCTTCGACAGAAAACAAAGCGAGGAACGGAAAGTGGCATGTGCTTACTGCTTGCTGAACTTGAAGTGACGGAAGTACACTTCGAGATCCTTGCCGCTGGTGTTCGTGATGCGGAGTTTGGTAGCCTTCATGCCGCCCAGTTCATTGCCGGTGTGGATAACAGGGTCGGTGTTTTTGTAATGCAGCAGGCTGACGGTTTTCCAAGCACCGTTGACAAAGAGTTCGAGCTTAAAGTTCTTGGCCACGTCGTTCACGCCGAGGTTGAAGTCCATACCGGCAAAAGTGATTTCGCGGTCGCTTTCGATGGTCATGCTGCCATCCTTCTGCCACTTGATTACTTCGTTCGAGGGGGCTACGCTGATTTCATTGCCACGTGCGGTGACGGGCAACAAGGCCAGCTGCTTGACGTCGGACTGCAACTTGAAGGGATTGAATTCAGCCACGTTGCTGAGTTTCGTTCCGTTTTGCGCGTTGTAAGCATCGACTACCTTGGTAAACAAGGCATTGAGCGTGGGCAGCAACACCTTACCGGCCAGCTTGATGCCGGGCTGGAGTGCGTGGCGCACATCGGAATTTTCGAGTTCATACATTTGCTGCTGAATGGAACGTGCCTGTGCGTAGTAGTTGGCAAACGAGGCTAAGCTGTTGGCTGATGCCTGCTGGGCACGCGGCGATGCCATGTTGCACACGGCTACGCCATAGTCGGCTACATTCTGTGCCTGCAAGAGCCACGGACGCAGTTCGCGCAGCAGTTCGGGATTCTGCTTGTCGGCCAGGAGCAGGTCGGCTGACATACGCAAGTCTTCGCACTTTTGCTTGAGTTCGGCTACGTCGGCGGGGGCAGCGTTGGCAAGTACGCGGCTGCAAAGGGGCTTGATTTCATCGCCTTCTTCGCGACGGAAACCGTGGCCGTTGGGACCGAGGTCTTTGTTGTAAAGTGCAAAGGTGCGGAGTGCTTCGTAGTTGCCGGGCAACACGGCTTTGAGGCCTTTTTCCCAGTCGCGGGCGGGGTCGTAGGCCTTCATGTTCCAAGTGTAGTCGGCTATGCCGTAAAGCGAAATTTTCGAAGCCTCAGCGTGTTCCATGGGGTTCGACACAAAGCCCGACATATCGCCGGCAATGTCGAGTCCGTTGCCATAAGCCGGACCCAGAAGGATGTGGTCGCGTACGAAGTCGCTCACGGGGAAGTTCCACCAAATGTAGGCCTTGCGGTCAATGCGCTGGTTAATCCACTCCATGCTTTCTTTGTCGATGCAGTGTACCACCGAATTGCCCGTCCACATAATCTGGATGTCCTTGTTCATCTTGGTGCCGAGCGTGCGCAGGTAGCCTTTTTCGTCGTTGGCCCAGGCGCGGTTGTACTCCGTGGGACACATGATGAGGGGCGAAATGTCCTTGTGCTTGGCAATGAAGTTGTCGTCGACGTAGTTGAGCAGTTCAGCCTGCTTGTCGGCTTTAGCACCTTCGCCCCAAATGTCGTCGAAGAACACGGCAAACGAACGGATGCCGAGGGCATACATGAGTTCAAGTTTTTTGACGAGGTTGTCGCGGTCGGTATCGTTCCACTTGATGTCGACACCCGGGTGAATGGCCCAATAAAAATTTACACCCCATTCTTTGGCGTGTTCGTTGAGTTCCTGAATGCGCTTGGCTTCAGCCTCGGGATAGGGCACGCGCCAGTGGTCGCGGTGGTAGGGGTCGTCCTTGGGTCCGTAAATGTAGACATTCATTTTGTTACGGCCATAGAATTCAATTTGGCTCAAACGTGCCTTGTGGCTCCAGGGGGTACCGTAGAAGCCTTCGACCGTTCCGCGGAAATCCACGTCGGGCCAGTCCTTCACGGTAGCGGCTTCGACCTTGCCTTCGGCCAGTGATGCGAGGAGGGTTTGCACGCCGTAGAAGAGGCCGGTTTCGTCGGCACCCACAATGACGATGCCTTTATCGTTGATGTCTAAATAGTAGGCCTCGGCCTTGGCGGGCACTTGCTTGGCATACTTCTTTACCGCCTTGTCGCCTTTCACACCAAAGGTGATGGTGCAAACGTGCTGAGCGGCGGCCGAGGTGGGCAGTCCCTTCAGCGTTTGTGAAATGGCGGCATCGAGCGGACGCTGTGCCTTGACAGCATTGAGGCGTGCGGCATCGGCCTTGAGGGTCCATTTGCCGGGCAGCGACATGAGTTGTTTACCGGCAGACTTTACTTCCTGCGGAACAGGATTTACCAAACTGATTTGTGCTTGAGCGGCCGGAGCTGCACACATGGCGAGCAAAAGGCCGGCTCCCAGTATCTGATGTTTCATAGGGAAAGAATTATTTGCTAAATAATCAATGCGCAAAATTAAAGTGTACGCATCGTTACGAAGTGGTTGAAAAAACAGCTGCAAAGCATAGCTAACATACGTTTTACAGCATTTTGCTTTGTTTTACTGTCGAAAAACCAATATGTCAACAAAGATAATCATTTCTTCGATACTAAAATACAGGTGTTTAAAATTATTTTAGCACTGCAAAGAAATGTGGGGGTAAAAAAGAAAAAAGTATGGGGGATTTGGGCAAAAACGAAATGAGAATAGCCCTTATAAGTAGGTGTTCAAAATTATTTAATATAATTCTATCGAAGTATTTTTACTTTGCTTCGCGAAGTCAGGCTGCACCTCAGCATAGCTCATGCAAGCAAGCTTGCCTCGCTCTGCATTCGGTTTGCACTGACATTGCATTACGTTCTTGCACCGCATTTAC
>Red_p2__coassemble_1611_pt1 | contig 9510 bp, 6 predicted proteins | sample Red_p2__metabat2_high_PE_023 | metagenome-assembled genome bin Red_p2
GCTTCTTTAGCCTTAGCTTCAGCTTCGAGTTTGCGGTTACGTTCGTCAACCAGTTTCATCGCCTCCTCTTCCATAAGGATGTCCGTGCGGCTCTTCCAGGGACGCGGGCCGAAAATCTTTTCAGCATCTTCGGTGAAGATAACTTCGCGTTCGACGAGCAAGTCGGCCAGCGCGTTGTGCTTAGCCGCATTTTCGGTGAGCAAACGTTTGGCGCGTTCGTATTGTTCGCTAATCATGCGCTGCACCTCGTTGTCGATGAGTTCCGCCGTTTTGTCGGAGTAGGGCTTGGTAAATCCTTCGCCCTGCGCGTTGTAGTAACACAGGTTCTGCAGTTTGTCGCTCATACCGAGGTAGGCCACCATGCCGTAGATACGTTTGGTGACGCGTTCCAAGTCGTTGAGCGCACCGCTTGAAACATGCCCCAGGAACACATCCTCGGCCGCACGTCCGCCGAGGAGCGAACAGATTTCGTCGAGCATTTGTTCCTTGGTAGTGATGGTGCGTTCTTCGGGCAAATACCATGCTGCGCCCAAGGCCTGTCCGCGCGGCACGATGGTCACTTTGACGAGCGGGTTGGCATATTGCAGCAGCCACGACACGCTGGCATGTCCGGCCTCGTGAATGGCGATGGCACGTTTTTCGTCCTCGGTCATCACCTTGGTTGTTTTTTCCAAACCACCGATGATGCGGTCAACAGCGTCGAGGAAGTCCTGCTTGCCCACCTCCTTGCGGTTATGGCGAGCCGCGATGAGCGCCGCCTCGTTACAAACGTTGGCAATGTCGGCACCCGAGAAGCCCGGTGTTTGTCGGGCCAGCATTTCGATGTCGAGCGAACTGTCGAGTTTGAGCGGAGCCAGGTGAACCTTGAAAATAGCCACACGTTCAGAGAGTTCAGGCAGGTCGACATGGATTTGACGGTCGAAACGTCCGGCACGGAGCAGGGCAGAGTCGAGAATTTCGACGCGGTTTGTAGCCGCAAGGACAATGACACCCGAGTTTGTGCCGAAACCGTCCATTTCGGTGAGCAACTGGTTCAGCGTATTTTCTCGTTCATCGTTACCCCCCATTGACGGGTTTTTACCACGAGCACGGCCGATGGCATCAATTTCGTCGATAAACACAATACAGGGAGCTTTTTCCTTCGCTTGCTGGAAGAGGTCGCGCACACGGCTTGCACCCACGCCGACAAACATTTCGACAAAGTCGGAACCAGCCATAGAGAAGAACGGCACGTCAGCCTCGCCGGCAACAGCCTTGGCGAGCAGCGTCTTACCCGTTCCCGGAGGACCCACGAGCAAAGCACCCTTAGGAATTTTACCACCCAGTTCCGTATATTTCTGCGGGTTTTTCAGGAAGTCGACGATTTCGCGGATTTCCTGTTTAGCCCCTTCCTGTCCGGCCACGTCCTTAAAGGTAACGTGCGTAGCGTTTTTGCCATTTTTGTCGAACAGGCGCGCTTTGCTTTTGCCGACATTGAAAATGCCGCCACTGCCGCCGCCGCCTCCCATGCGCCGCATTAGGAAGAACCAAAGGAACACCAGCAGGATGATGGGCAGCAAACTGCTGAGCAAGCTCATGAAGAACTTATCGCTTTCCTCGTATTTTACGCTTCCCTGGTAGTTAGCATCCAGAAAACCATTGATGGTGTCGATATTCGGGTATTTAGTCGAAACCGTCGGAGCGCTTCCCGTTTGGTCAGAGCCCTGTTTGTAGATTTCGCGAATTTTTTCGGGGCGAACCACCATGCGCACGTTGCCTTCGGTTTTATTCACCACCACCTCTTTGGCCACGCCTTGTTTCACATAGTTACGGAAAGTGGTGTAGTCCACCTCCTTGTTCACACCGCCCGGGTTGCTTTGGTTTCCCTGGTAAAGCATGATACCCAGGCCAATGATAATGATAAAGTACACCCACGTCAGGTTAAATCCCGGTTTTTTGTTTTTTTCCGGGTCCGATTTGGGCGATATGTTGGGTAATTTAGGCATATTCGGTTTGATTCATTTCAGAAAAGAAGTGTCAGCCTGTCACATCATAGTGAGTGTCATATAGAGAGCATCCTAAGTGAGTCAGGCCAATACCATAAGTCATTGCAAGCATTGAAATGCAACAGTCGTGTAAGTCTTCGTCTAAGTGTTTCAATCTTGTGTATTAGTCCAAATCAGCCACTTCGGTCAGTTCAGCATCATCCCAAAGGTTTTCGAGGTCATAATGCTCTCGCGCTTCAGGCACGAAGATGTGCACCATGACAGTACCATAGTCCATGGCCACCCATTCCGCATTCTGTCGTCCGGCGATGTTAGCCGGTTTTTCGTGTGCCTGTTTGCGAGCAAATTCCTCAACGCTGTCAGCGATGGCATCCACCTGCAGCGGGTTAGCCGCCGTACAGATTACGAAGTAGGCACAGGGAGCAGTAATAATATGTCGCAAATCTACCGTAACGATGCCGCGTCCTTTTTTTTCCTGAATACCGTCGATGATGCTATTCACTAAAAGTTGTGTTTCTTCCATGTAAAATATAGGGGAATAAATGATTGATGATTCGTTAAGTATGGGTTTGTTTTTTCACAAAGCCGCCGCACGCAGTCTGGTTTTTATCCGTTGTGCGTCAGTTAGCTCCGTTTAATCTGTTTAAAAGGTAAGCAAAATCTGTGCCGCTAAGGTCTGTTTGTCGCCGTGTCAGTTGTTAAATAGTCTCTAAAAACTTGTTTTTCAGCCACAAAGCCCCCACAGAGCCTGGTTACCCATTGTGCAAAGTTACTACATTTTTCGTACCTTTGCCCCACAAAATATTAAAAACGATGAAGTTTTTCGTAAAGTCACTGACATATTTGCTCAGCGTGCAAGTTTTGTCACTTGTTCTCATGAGCCTTTTCCGCATTCTTTTTTATGTAAGTGTGCGTCCGCAGTTACCCCCCGAAGTAGCCGCTCATGCCGGTTGGACCGCCCGCGCCTTTCTCAACGGCCTTTGGTTCGACAACGTCATAGCCTGCTACGTCATGGCCCTTCCCCTGGTCATCACCGTTGTCACCGGTTTGTTAAGCTGGTGGCGCCCCTGGTTGCTGCGCGCCTACGGCTGGTGGTTTGGCGTGATGTATGCCCTCGTGTTCATGGCCAGTGCCGGAAATATCCCCTATTTCAGCTACTTCAGCAAACCCCTCAACGCCTCGATCTGGAACTGGGCCGACTACGGCGGCACCACCCTCGGCATGATATTTGGCGAACCCGCCTATTATCTTTATATAGCCGCCTATTTTATTATCCTCGGTATCTTCTCCTACGGGCTCTACACCCTGCGCCGCCGCATTCAGCAGCAAGTACAGCGCACCTCGCCCGCCATACCCTACAGCCGCACCCTCACCTGGCGCTATTTGCTCAGCGTCAGCGGCCTTTCCATCGCCCTGCTCGGCGCCTGTTTTCTTGGTATTCGCGGCCGTTTGGGCTACAACCCCATTAAAGTCAGCGCCGCCTACTTCTGCACCAACCCCGTGCTCAACAACCTCGGCGTAAACCCCATGTTCTGCCTCCTCACCAGCACCCTCGACGACATGCGGCCCGAAAACAAACAGCTGCGCCTCATGCCCGACGCTGAAGCTATACGCCGTGTGCAGCACTACTACCAGCGCACCGGCATCGAAGGCATATCGCCCATAGCCCGCCCAATCACCCCCGACAGCCTGCCAACGAAGCGCAACGTCGTCATCGTGCTCATGGAGTCAATGTCTGCCAAACTCATGACCCGCTTTGGCAACGACAAACACCTCACCCCCCATATCGACTCGCTCTACGCCCACTCCCTCAGTTTTGCCAACTGCTATTCAGCCGGCAATCACACCAACCACGGGCTTTACGCCACGCTCTACTCCTTCCCCTCCATCATGTTTCGCAATGCCATGAAGGGGTCCGATATACCCGTCTATTCAGGCCTTCCCACCGTGCTTAAAGAGCAAGGCTACCGCACCCTGTTCTTTATGACCCACGAAAGCCAGTACGACAACATGAACGCCTTTTTCCGCACCAACGGCTACGACGAAGTGTATGCCCAGGAAAATTATCCGCGCAGCGAAGTCGTCAATCATTTCGGCGTACCCGACGCCTTTCTGTTCAGTTACGCCCTGCCCGTGTTGCGCCAACGTGCCGCCGAAGGCCATCCCTTCATGGCCACCCTGCTCACCATCAGCAACCATCCGCCCTACGTCGTTCCCGACGCCTTTGCCGACCCCTCGCTCACGCCCGAAGAACAGATTGTGCGCTACGCCGACCACTGCATCGGCAGTTTCATGCAGCAAGCCGCGCGCGAACCCTGGTACAAGAACACGCTTTTCGTCTTTCTTGGCGACCACGGCAAAATGGTGGGCACCTCCAACTGCGAATTGCCCGAATCCTTCAACCACATTCCGCTGTTCATTCATGGCGAAGGTCTGTCGCCCCGCGAAATATCGAATTTTGCCGGACAGGTGGACGTAGCCCCCACGCTCCTTGGCCTGCTGCGCGTGCCTTACGTGCAAAACAACTTCGGCATCGACCTGCTGCGCGAACAACGTCCTGCGGCTTTCTACACGGCCGACAAAACCATAGCCGCACGCAATGCCACCCACCTTTATGTATATAATGCCGAAACCGACCGCGAATACTGCTACCGCCTCGACCCCCAGGGCACTCCCACCGAAGCCCCGGCCTTCGGTGCCGAATGGCAACCGCTCAAGGACTATGTGTTCTCGCTTCTGCAAACCACCGAGTACATGGTGCAGCACGGCATGACCACCGACCGCCCTGCCCAACAGCCGGCTGGCGAAAAGTAAAAGAACTACGCAAAAATTGCACATATTTCTCCCTTACGCGCAATGAACCCTGAAAAAGTTCATTGCGCGTTTTTGCTTTTAAACTGCATAAAAATGCAACGCTTTGATAATAACGAAGCGTCGTAAAATTGCCAATTTTAAGTTATTGTCCTTAATTCTGTCATATTGATTGAGCGAATAACGCATTGAGATTAAATGTTCGCAAAAAAAAGGCGCGTTTTCTTTGGCAACTAATCAGAAAAACCCTATCTTCGCTCACATGATGTTAAATCACAACCTTAAAACCAAAAAGCAATGAAGAAGTATAATTTCGGCGCGGGTCCGTCCATTCTCCCGCAGGAAGTCATGAAAGCAACTGCCGACGCATGTGTTGAGTTCGGCGATATGGGTCTGTCATTGATGGAAATCAGCCATCGTACCAAGGAATTTCAGGCCGTGATGGACGAAGCCCAGGCTTTGTTCAAGGAGTTGCTCAACATCCCCGAGGGCTACTCAGTGCTCTTCCTCGGTGGTGGTGCCAGCCTTGAGTTCTGCATGGTTCCCTACAACTTCCTCGAGAAGAAAGCCGCTTATCTCAATACCGGTGTTTGGGCCAAGAAAGCCCTGAAGGAAGCCAAGTTGTTTGGCGAAGTTGTTGAAGTAGCTTCATCAGCCGACGCTAACTACACCTTCATACCTAAGGACTACGAAATTCCCGCCGACGCCGACTATTTCCATATCACTACGAACAACACCATTTACGGTACCGAAATCCGCAAGGACCTCGACAGCCCCGTGCCCGTGATTGCCGACATGTCGAGCGACATCTTCTCTCGTCCCATCGACGTGAGCAAGTACGGCATGATTTACGGTGGTGCCCAGAAGAACCTTTCGATGGCCGGTGTAACCTTCGTTATTGTGAAGGACGAACTCCTTGGCCACGTTAGCCGCCCCATCCCCACCATGCTCGACTACCGCACCCACGTCGACAAGGGTTCAATGTTCAACACGCCTCCCGTAGTGCCCATTTACTGCGCACTCCAGAACCTCAAGTGGATCAAGGCTCAGGGTGGTGTTAAGGAAATGGAACGTCGCGCACAGGAACGTGCCGAACTGCTCTATGCCGAAATCGACCGCAACAGCATGTTCCAAGGCACTGCTGCCAAGGAAGACCGTTCACTCATGAACATCTGCTTCGTAATGGCCGACGAACACAAGGAACTCGAAGCCGAATTCCTCAAGTTTGCTCAGAGCAAGGGTATGCAGGGCATCAAGGGTCACCGTTCAGTAGGCGGTTTCCGCGCATCGTGCTACAACGCCATGCCGCTCGAAGGCGTGAAAGCATTGGTTGCTTGCATGCAGGAATTCGAACAAATGCACAAGTAAATTTTTCACGGGATTTTCCCCCCAATTTCAATGACTAACCACAGCACCCTCACTCCTGTTTTCATGTAGGGGCGAGGGTGCTTGTCGTTTCATTCCCCAGCACCTTTGCGCCGGAGCTGAAGCGATCATTTATACCAAAAACACAATGAAGAAAGTTCTGATTGCTACCGAAAAACCCTTTGCCCCCGTGGCCGTTCAGGGTATTCAAGACATTTTCAAGCCCGTAGGCTACGAAGTAGTGTTGCTTGAAAAATACACCGAAAAGGAAGAACTCCTCGCAGCCGTAGCCGACGTGGACGCCATCATCATCCGTTCCGACAAAGTCGACGCCGAAGTTATCGAAGCCGGTAAGAATCTGAAAATCGTGGTACGCGCCGGTGCCGGTTACGACAATGTCGACCTCGAAGCCGCCACTGCCCACAATGTAGTGGTGATGAACACCCCCGGACAGAACTCCAACGCCGTAGCCGAACTCGTTATCGGCCTTTTGATTTACGCTTCGCGCAACATGTTCAACGGCACTGCCGGCACCGAACTCATGGGCAAGAAAATCGGTTTGCTCGCCTTCGGAGCCGTGGCACAGAACGTAGCCCGCATTGCCCAAGGCATGGGCATGGAAATTTCGGGTTACTCGCCCACCGGCCGCCCGCAGAAAATCAAAGATGCCGGTTTCACTGCCTATGAAACGCTCCACGACCTCTTTGCCAACAATCAGATTGTCAGCCTCCACATGCCCTCAACGCCCGAAACGCGCGGCAGCATCGGCTACGACCTGCTCATGGCCATGCCTAAAAATGGTATCGTAGTCAATACCGCCCGTCAGGACGTTATCGACGAAGGCGGACTCCTCAAGGCCCTCATCGAACGCACCGACCTGCGCTACGTCAGCGACCTCAAGATGAAGGACCACGAACACGCCCTCGAACTCCTTGGCGATCGCTACATCTTCACCCCCAAGAAGATGGGTGCCCAAACCAAAGAAGCCAACATCAACGCCGGACTCGCTGCAGCCCGTCAGATTGTCGACTTCCTCGAAAACGGCGTCACCACCTTCCAGGTTAATAAGTAATCAGCCAACCATTTTTTCACACACTAACGAACAAGTTGCCTGCAACACCGTGTAGTGTGTAGGCAGCTTTTTTTAAGGCCGCAAAGCTCACAGCCGCTTTTGCAGCATCACCCCCAAAAAGCAACCCGACCATGCCCAAAATAAAACCTTTCAAGGGCCTGCGCCCGCCCGTAGAACTCATTGAGCAAGTACAATGCCGTCCTTACGACGTGCTCTCATCCGAAGAAGCCCGCGCCGAAGCCGGTAGCTGCGAAATGTCGCTTTACCACATCATCAAGCCCGAAATCAACTTCCCCGAAGGCACCAGCGAATACGACCCCCGCGTTTACGAAAGCGGCGCCGAACAATTCCGCAAGTTCCAGGAAGAAGGATGGCTCGTACAGGATGAAGCCGACAGCTACTACCTCTATGCCCAAACCATGAACGGCAAAACGCAATACGGATGGGTGGTATGCGCCAGCGTGGCCGACTACATGCAAGGCGTCATCAAAAAGCACGAACTCACCCGTGCCGACAAGGAAGAAGACCGCATGAAGCACGTCCGCTCCACCTCGGCCCACATGGAACCCGTGTTCCTGGCCTACCATCCGCGCCCCACGCTCTACGCTCTTCGCTGCAAGTACGCCGCCCAACCCCCCGTCTACGATTTCACCGCAGCCGACGGCTTCCGCCACCAGCTCTGGATTGTCACAGACAAAACCGACGAGGCCACCATTACCGCTGAGTTCGCCGCCATGCAGGCACTCTACATTGCCGACGGCCACCACCGTTCAGCCGCAGCCGCCCTTGTAGGCGACGAACGCGCCCGTCAGGCCGAACACACCACCGGCAACGAAGAATACAACTACTACATGGCCGTATGCTTCCCCGCCGACGAACTCACCATTCTTGACTACAACCGCGTGGTTAAGGACCTCAACGGCATGACCGCCGCCGAATTCCTTGCCGCCCTCGACAAGAACTTCGTGGTTGAAGCCAAAGGCAGCGAACCCTACCGTCCGTCGCAGGCTCACGAGTTTGCCCTCTACCTCGAAGGCACCTGGTACGCCCTCACCGCACGTCCCGGCACGTTCAACCCCAACGACCCCATCGGCGTGCTCGATGTCGACATCTCGTCGCGCCTCATTCTCGACGAACTGCTCAACATCAAGGACCTGCGCAAAGACAAGCGCATCGACTTCGTAGGCGGCATTCGCGGATTGGGCGAATTGCAGGCCCGTGTCGACAGTGGCGAAATGAAGATGGCCCTTGCCCTCTATCCCGTCAGCATGGAGCAAATCATGAACATTGCCGACAGCGGCAACATCATGCCCCCCAAAGCCACCTGGTTCGAACCCAAGCTCCGCAGCGGACTTGTGGTTCACAAGTTCTAACACTCTCCATTCCCGTTTAGGGAATCAGTCATTACAGCAAAGCCCGGGTTGAAGCAAATTTATAGCCTGCTTCATCCCGGGCTTTTTTGATTTGCGTACGGAATATCTGGGCAATATATATCGTATGTTTTTCTTTTTTAAAGGTGAAAAACAATTAAATATTTAACACCCATGCGCCATCCGCTAACAGCCATTTTCGGCACGTAACGGCACCTTGTCAAAATTTACTCCGCGATTGCTCGAATTAGTTCCGCGATTGTTGAAATTAGTTCCGAGCCAGTTGAAATTAGTTCCGAGCTTGTTGAAATTAGTTCCGAGCTTGTTGAAATTAGTTCCGAGCTAGTTTCGACAATCTCGGAACTACTGATAATCAGTACTTTCATAAATCGCATAACCTCGGTTCGCATCACGCTGGTTCCGCGCAGTCAGCAGCCCGGCGGCCTACTGCTGATTTTTAGCTTTGTTAGTACATTTGTTAAATCTGCCATGTATCGCATCGGGGCTGAAAATCATCTGCTCACCGCCTGGTTTCTCAAGCCCCCAGCACACTATTTTCCGAACTCCATACACATACCCACGCCAAGCACTCGTTTCGTTCACCTCTTTGCCAACTCCACCCCCGGCCATATACACTTTCCGTAAACGCTCTACACCATTTTCCTTACCCTCAATACCTTCGTGTACCGCATGTTCCAAAAGTAGGTACAATTATTTTGCAGTTTCATCATTTTGTTTTAATTTTGAAAATTTGAAGTCGTCTGAACTTTTATGAAATTCAAGATTATCCTTAATTTTTGAGGCGTTTTTGGGCCTTGAAGAAGGAGTGTAGCGAGCTACACGACAGATGAATGGTCAAAAAACGGCCAAAAAGAAAGGTGAAGATTGAATTTAGAAGAGATAAATC
>Red_p2__coassemble_1631_pt1 | contig 9419 bp, 8 predicted proteins | sample Red_p2__metabat2_high_PE_023 | metagenome-assembled genome bin Red_p2
TACCCCAGATTTTACCTTATACACCCAGCATTTTAGCACACTGCTCGGCACAGCGTTCACCATCGATGGCGGCACTGACAATACCACCGGCATAACCGGCACCTTCGCCGCAAGGGTAAAGGCCGCTCACCTGCGTGTGACAAAGCGTTTCGCTGTCGCGCACAATGCGAACGGGTGCCGAAGTACGCGTTTCGGCGGCAATCATCACAGCTTCGTTCGTCAGGAAACCATGACTCTTGCGCCCAAAGGCCTTGAAACCTTCAGCCAGGCGCGTGGTGATGAACTGCGGCATCCAAAAGTGAAGCGGCGACGAAACCAAACCCGGCGAATAACTCGACTTGGGCAAATCGTAACTCAACCGGCGGTTCACAAAGTCGGCCATGCGCTGCGCCGGAGCTGTTTGGCTGCGGTTGCCCTGCTGCCAGCAGGCCTTTTCAAGTGCTTCCTGAAAATACATCATGCGCAGGGGATTATCGGCATCGTCATAATCGGTATGCGTGGCAGCGAAGTCGGCATCGGCAAGGGCTTCGCGCATAAAGGGATTCAATTCGCCGTCTAAGTCCTCGATACGCGTTTCCACAACCATGCCCGAATTACTCCAGGCCGAATTGCGCAGCGAAGGGCTCATGCCGTTGACCACAATTTGCTGCTTGCCACTGGCTGCCGGCACCACAATGCCACCGGGACACATACAGAAACTGTACACACCGCGACCACCGCATTGCGTCACATAGCTGTACTCGGCAGCAGGCAGGTATTTGCCGCGGCCGTTGCGGTTGTGATACTGAATGCAGTCGATCATCGTGGCGGGATGCTCTAATCGTACACCCACGGCTATGCCTTTGGCTTCAATGGCTATGCCTTCACGGTGAAGATTGCGGTACACATCGCGGGCTGAATGACCTGTGGCCAGAATGACGGGGCCGTTGAAGGTTTCGCCCGTTTGACACTCCACTCCGCGCACCGCCTGGTTCTCGGTGACAATGCGGTCGACACGCGTACCGAATCGCACCTCTCCCCCGCTTTCGATGATTTGCCGGCGCATGCCTTCGATGATGCGGGGCAAACGGTCGGTGCCAATGTGCGGATGGGCATCGACGAGAATGTCGGTCGACGCACCAAACTGACAGAACACGCGGAGGATTTTCTCAACATTGCCGCGCTTCTTCGAACGGGTATAGAGCTTTCCGTCGGAATAAGCTCCGGCACCGCCTTCGCCAAACGAGTAGTTGCTTTCGGGATTTACCTGATGCTGGCGCGAAATAAGGGCGATGTCCTTGCGGCGTTCGTGTACGTCCTTTCCGCGTTCCAACACAATGGGGCGCAAGCCCAACTCAATGAGGCGGAGCGCGGCAAAGAGTCCACCGGGACCGGCACCTACCACAATGACACGGGGCTGATGGCTGACATCGGGATAATGTATGGGTTCGAAATCGAGCTTCGGCGGATATTCATTGATATAGACGTCGAGGCTGAGGTTTAGGTAGATATTGCGCTGACGGGCATCGATGCTGCGACGGCGAATGCGAATGGCCTTGATGGTGCGTGCATCGGCTCCCATTTCGCCGGCGGCATATCGCGTAAGCAGGCGTTCGTCGGCTGCAATATTTGGCGCAACGCGCAGGTTGAGTTGCTTGAGCATATTTAAAGTAATGTGTAAATACAGGAGGGTGAAAAAAAAGAGATGAGAGATGAAAAATGGGGATTTGCCTTAGCCAAACAATTCACGCAAGGCTTGTTCGACGCGGGCCACGGGTATCAGTTCGATGGCCAGGCCTTGCACGTCGAGGCCTTTCATATTGCCTTCGGGCACAATCATTTGAGCAAAACCCAGTTTGGCGGCTTCGCTGATGCGCTGACTGATGCGCGTAACCGGACGAATCTCGCCGCTCAAACCTACTTCGCCGGCCATACAGATGTTGCGGCTGATGGGCGTGTCGACATTGCTCGAAAGCACTGAGGCTATGACCGAAAGGTCAATGGCGGGGTCGGTGACGCGAATGCCGCCGGCTATATTCAGAAACACGTCTTTCTGCGCCAGTTTAAAACCTACGCGCTTTTCGAGCACGGCCAGCAACATGTTCAGGCGGCGAAGGTCGAAACCGGTGGCCGAGCGTTGCGGGGTGCCGTAAGCGGCGGTCGACACCAGGGCCTGCGTTTCGATTAAAAATGGTCGTACCCCTTCGATGGCGGCCGAAATGGCCACGCCGCTCAGTTCCTCGTTGCCTTGGGTGAGGAGCAGTTCCGAGGGATTGTCTACCGGGCGCAAACCATCGCTCTGCATTTCGTAAATGCCGAGTTCGGAGGTTGAACCAAAACGGTTCTTGATGCTGCGCAAAATGCGGTACATGTAGTGGCGGTCGCCTTCGAACTGCAAAACGGTGTCGACAATGTGTTCCAACACCTTAGGACCGGCAATGGCTCCTTCTTTGGTGATGTGACCCACGAGCACTACGGGGGTGTTGCTCGTTTTGGCAAATTTGAGCAAAGCGGCAGCGCATTCGCGAATTTGGGTGATAGAACCGGGCGAGGAGTCGATACTTTCAATCGAAATGGTTTGTATGGAGTCGATTACCACCAAATCGGGGGTCACTTCGCGTATGTGGCGAAACACTTGGTCGAGCTGCGTTTCGCATAGCAGCATCACGTCGTTTTCGGCATGATGAATGCGGTCGGCGCGCAATTTGATTTGTTTTTCGCTTTCTTCGCCGCTGACATACAAAATGCGCCGTTGGGGCATTTGCAGCACAGTTTGCAGCAACAGGGTCGATTTGCCGATGCCCGGTTCTCCGCCAATAAGCACCAGCGAGCCGGGCACAATGCCTCCGCCCAACACGCGGTTCAGTTCGTGGTCGGGTGTGAGCACACGGGGTTCTTCGGCGGCCGACACTTCAGAGAGTCTGACGGGCTGTGCGCCCTGCAACGCTCCTTTAGGCAATGCCTGACGGGCGCGCAACGTGCCTGCCGTTGCTGCCGATTCGGGCTGTATGGTAAATTCCTTCATCGTGTTCCACCGTCCGCATCCTGGACATTTGCCTACCCATTTGGGTGAGTCGTATCCGCATTCGGCGCACACGTAGGCAGTTTTATTTTTTTGAGCCAATGTTTATGGAAATTGTTGTATGATTGATACTAAGTAATGCGTAAAACTTTACTTGTCGGCCACTTGAGCCGAGTACCTTACATTTCGCCCAATGCTTTTTTAAGGGCCACCAATTCTTGTTTTACGGCTTTGAGTCGCTGAATAGCTTCAAGCGGTTGAGCTACTCCTTCTTTATTTTTTTTCAGTACGTCGCGAGCAGCCGATATTTTCAGCCCTCGCCCTTTCACCAAATCGCGTATGGTGCGAATTATTTCAATATCTTCTTTCGTATATTTACGAATGCCACGCGAGCCTTTTTGTGGTTTGATTTGCGGAAACTCTTTTTCCCAGAACCGCAAAACGGTTTCTTTCAGGTCGAGCAATTCGCTCACTTCCTTGATGGAATAAAACAGTTTATTATCGTTTAGGTTCAAATCGGTCATGACTTTCCTTCTTTTATAGCTATGTTCTGCAAAGGTAATGAAAGGCGAGCGCAATGGCAAATGAAAACGAAGATTTCATTGGACATGGCCGAGCCGCATCTTACCTTATTCAAAGGTAATGAAAGGCGAGCGCAGAACGAAATAAAACGCAGTTTTAATTTCGCTATGCCGAGCCGCATCTTACCTTATCTAAAGGGATTGAAAGGCGAGCGCAATGGCAAATGAAAAACGCAGTTTTGCAAGTTACCTTAGCAAAACCAACAAGTAAAAACGCTGAATCATTAAGCACAAAAAAAACATTTACCCAAAAGACAAATACTTTGATATTTCGCTGTAATTTTGCTCTCGAGAACACCCTGTGAATACAAACGCAATACATCAACTAAACTGACGCACTTTATGTCTGCCACAAAAGAACTTACCGTGGGAAATCCACTCCCACTCATCATCAAATTTGCCCTGCCTTTGCTATTGGGAAATATGTTGCAACAAACCTATTCGATGGTCGACGCAGCCATCGTAGGACGTACACTCGGCATCAACGCATTGGCTGCCGTAGGCGCAAGCACCTCCGTGGTATTCCTGATTTTGGGTTTCTGCAACGGATGCTGCGGTGGATTTGCCATTCCCATTGCCCAAAAATTCGGCGCACGCGATTATTCCGTCATGCGCTCCTACATTCACAACGCCTTCAAACTGGCATGGATAATGAGTTTACTGCTGGCCGTTATCACCTCCCTGCTGTGTGGCTTTATCCTGCACACCATGCGCACGCCCGACATTATTTACGACGGAGCCTATGCCTACCTGCTGGCCACATTCATCGGCATTCCGGCCACCTTTTTCTATAACCTGCTCTCTTGCGTTATCCGCGCCCTGGGCGACAGCAAAACACCCTTTTGGTTCTTGCTGCTGGCCTCGATTCTCAACATCGGCCTCGACCTGCTGTTCATCCTCACCTTTCAATGGGGCGTAACCGGAGCAGCCGTTGCCACAGTACTTTCGCAAGCTGTCAGCGCCATACTCTGCTACATGTACATGCAGCGGAAATACGATATTCTGCAATCAACTCCTGCTGAACGATGCCTCAACGCCCGCGCTATACGTACCTTGCTGGGCGTCGGCGTACCTATGGGCTTACAGTTCAGCATCACGGCCATCGGCAGCATCATGCTGCAAAGCTCCAACAATGCACTGGGTACCACCTGCGTAGCGGCCTTTACGGCTGCCATGCGCATCAAAATGTTTTTCCTCACCCCACTCGAAAGCCTGGGCATAGCCATGGCCACTTATGCCGGACAGAACTACGGTGCCGGACTGCCTGTGCGCGTGTGGCAGGGCGTAAAAAGTGCCACTATTATCATGATGGTCTATGCCATACTGATGAACTTACTGCTTTGGACTCAGGCCGAGCAGTTTGCCCTGCTGTTTGTGGATGCACACGAGGTAGAGATTCTGCAAAAAACAGCTCTTTTCATTCATGTTTCGGTCAGTTTCTACCCCATGCTGGGCATGCTCTGCATTCTGCGCTACACCATTCAAGGCGTAGGTTACACTTCGCTGGCCATGCTCTCCGGTGTATCTGAAATGTTTGCGCGCATTGCCGTCAGTGTGATAGCCGTTCCGCTATGGGGCTACACCGCCGTTTGTTTTGGCGACAGCATGGCCTGGGTTTGCGCGGTACTGTTCCTGGCTCCGGCCTTCCACTACGTTTACCGACGCATGACGCGCCTGTCCCCCACCTCATCGGCTCAAACGCTTTAAACCAATGAAGCTTTAAGCTGAAAACAAAAAAACTGAGGTCGTGTAGCGATGCTTACCAGCAAATCCTACACGACCTCAGTTCTTTTTAATCTACTTTATTCGTTCATGAAAAACAGACGTTCACACGCCCCTTCTTACTTTTAAAATTTTGCGTTGCCAAAGAAACAGAAAAAAGCGAACATCTTAACCAAACACCAATGCCAGCACAATGAGCAACGCAAAGGTGAGCATGTTGCGCGAGGTGAAACCCAAAATACGGTTCAACGCGCGCCCTTTATGTATTTGCACCATCTTACGCCAGGTAAGCCAATGGGGCAAGAGGAAAAACAGGGGTAAAATGGCCATCCAGGTGTAGCCGTAAAAAGCCAGAAAAGCTACGCATACATAACCGCCCACGCCCTGCAACAAATAAAACAACGAACCAAAACGCTCGCCCAAGGCTACAATCAGCGTACGCTTGCCGCTGATGGCGTCCTGCTCGCGGTCGCGATAGTTATTGAGCACAAGCAGGGTGTCGGTAACCAACCCTATACCGGCGGCAAGCCACCACACCGAGGGAGTGAGCGTGCCGCTTTGCACATAGTAGGTTCCGCAAACGGGCACAAAACCAAAAAATACCCATACCAGCAAATCGCCACAACCCATGTACGAAAGCAAGGTGGTGTAAAGAAAGGCGAATATCATGCAGGCCACACCTATCCCTATCAAAGTCCAACCGCCGTAAGGCAACAGTCCCAGTCCGACCACAGCGGCCAACACCAGCACAATGCCTATGCCCCACTTCATGGCGTGTGGGGTAATCCAACCACGGGCACAGGCGCGTTCCGGCCCCAGACGATCATCGCGGTCGGTGCCCTTTTGAAAGTCGAACAAATCGTTGATAAAGTTTGCGGCTATTTGCATCAAAGCGGCAAACAGCACACACAGCCAAGCCGGTTGGCTACGCATCGTTCCGTCGGCATAAGCCAGAGCGGTAGCGGTTAGCACCGGAATCAATGCGGCTGTCAATGTTTTGGGGCGAGCGGCCAAAAACCAGGCCAAGGCACTGCCCGGACGTACTTCTGACTGAGATTGAAGCTGCATAAGTCTTACTTTTTTAGATGTAAGGCATACTCTCTTTCTAAAAACAGCAACACACTGTTCACTACCGAAAATACCGGAACGCAGCAAAACCAATCCTGCCACCCTGTACTTCCCGACATCAAAAAAACAAGGAGTATGCCGACTCAAACTTACGGATAACAAAAAAGGCCTTCATTTCTGAAGACCTCTTTGCGTGATTCGCTTGGGGTTCGAACCCAAGACCCCAACATTAAAAGTGTTGTGCTCTACCAGCTGAGCTAGCGAATCAAACCTTTATTGCTGTTAAGCGAGTGCAAAGATAGGGAGTTCATTCATAACCACCAAATTTTTCGAGCACTTTTTTCAAAAAAACTTTCATTTTCTTCAAAAAAAAGCGATTTTGGGGCTTTTTCAGCCCTAAAACCGGCTTTTTTGAGCTAAAACTGCGGTCAACGCAATGCAATACTACTCACCATTCTAAGCAGCTGCCAGAGCCATTTACCCGCGTTTTTTTAGCTTAATCCAAGCGATTGCGAATCATTTTTGGCGTTCATTCAGCGTTTTCTGTGGCTTCACGGGCTTCTGCTGCGCCACAAACTTCAGCAGCATCGGGAGCCTCAGCAGTTTCAGCAGGCACTTCTATGCCCAGTAAACCTTTGCGAAAATCCGAAGGCGATATACCCTCTACATTTTTAAAGTATTTACCCAAAAAACTCTGATTCGGGAAATTCATTTCCTGGGCAATTTCTTTAATCGACAAATTGGTGTTTTGCAGCAAGGTCTTAATTTCCACCATCACGAGCGTGGTAATCCACTGCCCTGCCGTTTTTCCGCTCACCGTTTTCATCACCTCCGACAGGTGTTTCGGCGTCAGGCACATTTCGCTGCTGTACCACTCCACGCTCCGCTCATGTTTAAAATTCTGCGAAACGAGCCGTATGAACTGGTCGAAAATCACATACGAGCGATTTTGCGCCACCTGTGTATCAGGCTGCACGCGCTTGTCGAGCAGGTTACAGATTTCAAAGTAGAAGGCGCGTGTCAGCGAAATCACCGCTTCGCGCAAATACCTTCCGGGCTTTTGATACAACCGTCTGCGCAAAATGCCATAACAGTCAAGAATCCACAACTGCTCCTCGGCCGACAGCGTAATAACCGGATGCTGCATCACATGCAGCAGATACGGCCACATATAATTCAGCCCCACAATGCAATTTTGCGCATACGAACGCGACATCAGAATGGCCGTGGCATGAAAATCGTCCGACATCGAGCCGTCAAGAAACACCTGTTCGCCCAGCGAAATCAGCAAATCGCCCTTTTTCATTCGGCGGGTTTGTCCGCTGAGCGTAAAGGCCGTTTCGCCTTCCGTACAGAGTGTAATGAGCAGAAAGCCCAACTGCATGGGCATTCCTTCCAAATCATTGGGGGTTACGTCATCAAGCACCAACAAATCTTTTCCCATAGCAAACGAACGTTCGTTGCAAGTTATCAGTGCCTCTTCAAAACTTACTTGCTTGAGTGAATGATCTATCGAAAATGGCATATATCGTATTTATTTTTTTAAAAGCTGGTATGCAAACAATACCAACCGCACTTGGCTGTGCCTGTACCGCATCTTGTTTCTATCAAACCTGCAAACCTAATCCTGCAAACCTTATATATAATATAGAAAAACGATTTAGAATATCCAATAACGAGGCTTACAGCAAAATGAACCAGAGGGGAGCACGTGGCTTACAGCAAAACCTTTGCTACACCAACCGCCCACCACACAGCACATGAGTGCAAATATGTTCATTTTTTCCCTAAACAACTCCCCTTTCACAGAAAAATTTAGATAAATGCAAAAAAAATGCAGAAAAAATTTGGTAGTTAAATTTAAATGCGTACCTTTGCACTCGCAAACAAGCAAACAAGGTGCCATAGCTCAGTTGGTAGAGCAAAGGACTGAAAATCCTTGTGTCCCCGGTTCGATTCCTGGTGGCACCACCTGCAAGAACGCTTCTCATCTACGAGGAGCGTTTTTTTTGTTTTAATACAGATTGAGCAAAGAACTGGAAGAAACATTAACACCGGGAATATGATACAAATGAATTCCAGCAATTACTTTTGCAGAAAAACCAAAAATGAATATAAAAGCCTTTTTTTTAGCAACTTTATTCGGGTTGACCGCCTCCCCATTCTATGCCCAACAACCGAACAATGAATGGAAAGAAACGCCCAACAGAGTTACATTAAGTGGCTCTTTACTCACATATGGCAGTGATCCCGGTTATGACGTAACAATAAGTTATACCCGCTTTCTGAACCGCTTTCTAGGAATAGCTGGAGGTATTAGTTTTCAAAGTTGGTACATGGATGACTACAAGCCCCAATGGGAAGTGACCGACCGCAACGGAAAAACATATCAGCTGGACAATGATGAAAGCACACTGAAGAAATTGATTTTTCAAGTAGGTCCGGTTTTCCGTCTCCCGTTCCTGACTTTTGGACGAGACAAGGATATGACAATTTCCTGGGAATGCCACCCAGCTGCAGCATTTACCTTTCCGAATATGACATTTAGCTATCTACATAAAGAATTGGACAATGGGCAATGGGTGCAAAATGAAAGACGGGTACGCAACCGCGGCGGACAATGGAATTACTGGAAATTGGAGAACTCTCTCTGTTTACAGAACGATATAGTCATTCTTTCATTGGGCTATGCTTTCTCCAATCAGAAGCCGTTCTCAGCCTTTGAAGATATTCGCTTTGACGGGAAGAATATCAGTGCCTCTATTCCATCCCACAAAATTTGCCACGAATTTCGTGCATCACTCGGCTTTTATTTTTAAGACCGTGAACTACCGCTAAACTAAAGATTTAGCGGCTTCGGAGATACCAATACCTCCTCTCTTTTACTATCGTTGTATTTATAGATGTGCATGGAAAGTCAAGGGTAGCTGCGCTACCCCGCATTTTTCATCCCCTAAACTGAAGATTTAGGGGTTTTCAAATGCGAGTCTCTATAAATCTACTCAACAGACTTCATTTTCCCTATCTGTTGTTCTGGTTGATAAGGT
>Red_p2__coassemble_1678_pt1 | contig 9213 bp, 7 predicted proteins | sample Red_p2__metabat2_high_PE_023 | metagenome-assembled genome bin Red_p2
TTTCAGACAGGCCTACCTGCCTTACTTTCTGTTGTAACAAAATGTCAAAGAACGCAGAATGAATAAATAAGGAATATTGTTTTTTCATCCGTCAAGGCTAATGTGCAGCTTATCAATGCTGCAGTGCTACCTTTATTGCGACAGCAAAGATACAACACGAGAATCCCGAAATCCAATTTTTTTGACCGCCTAATATCGCACCTCGAAATTTTTCCACACTCTAAAATGGGCATTCAGCCCTTTATCTACGGGCATTCCTGCGCATTTTCCACACGCGAAAAAAAATGAAATCGGGATATAACATTTTATCTCATGCCGATTATCAAAACGTACAAAGCAGCAACTTTTGGCCTCACCAAAATGCTGCAGTCCCCACACTTTTTTGCAACTAATACAAAGTTAAACCTATCTGATAGAGTATGAACGGGTGGCGTTGAGATACTTAATTACTGTAATTCCATTAAAAAATACGGTTCGTAAACCGATGTTCAGTGAAAGTTTTGGCATTTTGAACAAAACACGATATCTTTGCCGATTATTAGAACCAAAAATATAACAAAAAGGTTTCAAAAACATGGTACAAACAGCAAGCCAAAGCACTGTAAATAAGATAGAAATGAGGCTTAGAGGGAAAGGGCGTGGTTCGATAGTATTCCAACAAGACTATGCAGACTGCGGAACACCATCAGCCGTAAAGTCAACATTCCATCGAATGTATACTAGCGGAACGTTAGTGCGGTTGGCTCATGGCATCTATTATTATCCAAAAGAAGACAAGGAGTTTGGGCTTGGCATCATCTACCCGTCTGTTGAAGATATCGCCCAAGCTATAGCCAAACGAGACAAAGCGAAGATTGTACCGATGGGAGCATACGCCTTAAATCGTCTCGGTTTGTCCACACAGATGCCCATGAATGTAGTATTCCTTACAAATGGAGCACCACGTCAGATAAAGATAGGAAATGGACGCGGTATCCTGTTTAAACATTCTTCTTCTGGCAAAAACTTTTCTTATAAATCAGAGCTGATGATGCTTGTTGTAACAGCCATGCGCACTATAGGCGAAGATAAAATAACAGAAGAAGAGCGCAACGTACTTATAGAACACGCTAAAAATGTTAATGACAATGATTTCAAACATGATATAAAACTTGCCCCTGCATGGGTGCGCAAAATGCTAATTGCACGATGAAATTCATAGACATACCAGAAGATAGGCAACGCGAAGCTATCAATACCGTAGCGCTACAAAGTGGATTACCACCTTCAAGTATCGAAAAAGATTGGTGGGTAACTCAAGTCTTAAAAGCTCTTCATGCTTTGCCATACGCAGAACATATTGCTTTCAAAGGAGGAACCTGCCTCAGCAAATGCTGGAACTTAATTGCCAGATTCTCCGAAGACATAGATATTGCACTCAGCAGAGAATTCCTTGGTTTTTGCGGAGAATTGTCGAAGACCCAAATCAGCGACAAATTACGTCGTGCAGCCTGCTCATTCGTAAGAGATGAAATGCAACATGATGTACGCCAAGCTTTAATAGATTTGGGAATACGGTCTGATGCCTTTTCTGTGGATGTTGTCATCACACCGATTACTACAACAGATCCGGAAGTAATAACCATAACTTATCATAGTTTATATGAGAACTCACCCTATATCAAGAACACGGTAAAGATAGAAATTAGTGGCAGATCAATGATAGAGCCGATTGAAAAAAAGCAATCAACGCTATTATTGATACCTATTTCTGCAAGACCCAATTTGCCGAAAATCCATTCGAGGTGAATGCCGTCATTCCCGAACGTACATTTCTTGAAAAGGTATTCCTGTTGCATGAAGAATTCAAGAAAGAGGTAGTAAGAATCGAACGAATGTCTCGTCATATATATGATTTAGCAATGATGATGAACTCCAAGGAAAATATTGCAGACAGGGCCATCCATAACGAAAAACTATATAGATGTATCCTTGAGCATCGACGCAAATTCATTGGTTTGAAAGGTTTCAACTATGACGAGCTTTATTCCGACACGCTATGTATCGTACCCAACGAGGAAATTACTAATTTATGGCAAGATGACTACAGATTCATGTGTGAACACATGATTTACGGCCCAGTGCCATCTTTCAAAGAATTGATAGACAAGTTGCATATACTTAATGAACAAATAAGGCAACTTAACTATCAGAAGCAGTTAAAATGAAAAAATAAGGCGCAGACCTTGAACTACAATTCAGCCAACCTTGCAACATAGCGAAAACATTAGATTCATACTTTAACTCAAAAAGAAAGAGTTTAACGGAAGGTGAATGAAAGAGAATTGAACTCAAACTTGCACGCTGCGCCACATTCACCCCTATCCCACAAATACCCCCTCACCAAACTCTCAACTTCACATGGCACAAAAATTCATCATCACCGCCCAAGGCCATTTCCGCCTGGGCGACGTCCGACTACACAAACACCTGCTCGAACCCGGCGACACTTGCTACGGTGGCGGATTCTACCAAATTGACCACCTCAGCAACCGCCTGCTGCTCGACGGTGCGTCCTACGACTACGGCCGCCCGCTCTGGGACCGCCTCATCTACCGCCAAACCCCACTGAAGGTGCCCGAAGCTTACCGCGGTATGCAAATCGTGTATCACCCCGAAGATCAATTTGCCGACGACCTTGTCATCACCCACGAACTCCCCATCGAATACGTCTAACCCGTCCCCTCATTTCCCCGACAGATGCACACCCTCTCGCCTACCCTACGCACCTACATCGAAGCGCACATCATTCCGCTTTACGACACCTTCGACCCGGCACACCAGCGCAACCACGTACTAAGCGTCATCGACCGCAGCATGGCATTGGCCGCACATTACGACGTCAACCCCGACATGGTCTATACCATTGCCGCCTACCACGACACCGGCCTCAGCCGCGACCGCCAAACGCACCACCTCGTTTCGGGCCACATCCTGCGCAGCGACCATGCGCTGCAGCAATGGTTCGATGCCGAACAAATTGAAGTGATGGCCGAGGCCGTCGAGGACCACCGCGCCTCGAACGCACACGAGCCGCGCAGCATTTACGGCAAAATCGTAGCCGAAGCCGACCGTCTCATCGACCCCTACACCATTCTATCGCGCGCCCTGCTCTTCGGCCTTTCGCACCACCCCGAATTAAACGAACAAGCGCAAATTGCCCGAGCTGCTCACCACCTCATCGAAAAATATGGCGACAACGGCTATCTCAAACTCTGGATTCCCGAATCGCCCAATCATCAACGGCTGCAGGAAGTCAGGTCACTCCTCAACACCCCAGTCCAACTCCGGCAAACACTCCAGCAAATTTACACCGAACTCACGGCCGCATCATCCACCCCACAACCCTCAACCTGCGAAACATCAAACTAACATTCCTCCCCCACCTTTCCAACTAAAGAAAGCACACAGCCCCGGCAAACGAAGATACAAGTTTTCATTTGCCGGGGCTGTGTACTTTTCGTCACTTCACATCTGTACTGCTTACAGCACGCATGTTCAGACATGTAAAGTGCATATAGACTGAACAACCTACTGCTCAAAACACCTACTTTAAGGAATAAGCATTTTCATGCAATACAGATTACTTGGTTACTACGTTGTACAGATCCTGATAAGTCTTGACTACACTGTAGACTACCTCGCCTGTACTGATAGTGGCAAAATGACGGCGGGCGCATTCAATCTTGGCATCTTCAGAACCTCGCAGTTGAGATACTTCAATATCGTTGCCTTTTGTTTCTGCTACGAAGTAAACGTGCTTCACACTGCCTTCACGGAACGCAACAGCCCAGTCGGGATTGTACTTGCCCATCGGGGTATTGATATAGAAACCATTGGGTAGTTTGGAATACACCACCACATCATCCTCCTGTTCCAGCGATTCTGCAAACGACTTTTCAATGCCTTCACTATCTACCACCACCAAATCATACAGCGACTTTTCACTTTCAATGGCGTTCTTTCCAAGCACACCACGTAAGGTAGCTTCTTCGAAGATATCCGATTCAAACGTATTTTCCCGTTTTTCGTACTTGATATGCTGAATCAGAGAAAGTGCCTTGCAGTCGTTGATGATACGTCCGGTCTTGATGATGAACTCTTCCGGATTGAGTTTGAACTCAAGAAACTTGCCTGGTTCAATCCTCTGAAGGATGGTTACAATGGTACGACGGGTCAGACCGGTTATTTGCACCAAATCACCAATCAAGTCATATTTTACGCCGCTGCCTACCGCCTCGCTCACCCGAATGGTGCGTACCTTGGCAGCAGACATGGCAGCACCGGCTTCCAATTCTTCCTTATCGCGAATACTTTCCATCGAACCGCTTTCAACGATGATGCGGATTTCTGAAACGTTCAGATGGTCGTTGATTTCCTTGACCGCCTTATCAATCAGCTTGGTGGTATCGAAGTTCACCTGATAGTAGGTGCGCACATTGATGCGCTTCCACAATTCCTGCCATTCCTTCTTCTGGAAGTTGGTTGGATTAAAGGTGGCTTCCTTCTTTCTGTTGCCGTTTTCGGGTTTGTAGTCATCCGGATTGAACACCTTGTCGAGTTGCTTGACGATAAATGACTTCATCGCATTCATCTCGCCAAAATTCAAAGTGCCGTTCTTCTTTTCGTCAAAGAACTTTTGGGTCAATTTACCTTTCTTAATATAGTCTCGCTTAATCAGTTCCTCATGAATGATAGAGGCTTGTTCGGTCGTCACCTTAATCAGTTTGCCATCCTCGGTTTGTGTAGTCACATCCGCAAACAGGGTAGCCGTAACCACTACCGGACGGCTGTCGCAAGCTTCTGCAATTTCGGTCTGCAGTTTCTTGGCAAAGTCGTCATAGCTTTCGCTGGCAATGACGGTCAACACATTCGTGTTAAACACGGCATCGCCCAACACATCGGCATCCTGGCGTTCACCTTTGTCATTCACACAAAGACGCATACCGCGTCCCACTTCCTGACGCTTCTTGATTTCGTTAGAAGTATCTTTCAGCGTACAAATCTGGAACACATTGGGGTTATCCCAACCTTCCTTCAAGGCCGAGTGCGAAAAGATGAAACGTACCGGACAATCCTGACTCAGCAGACGCTCTTTATCCTTCATAATCAGGTTGAAGCCTCGTTCTTCATTTTGGCCCTCCTTCCTAGTACCAGATTCCACAATTCTCCCTTTTCCATCGACAGAGAAGTAGCCATCGTGAATGTTTTCACACGCATTACGATAGTCAGACAAGAAACGGGTGTATTCGCCATCCGTAAAGGTTGGCATAAATTCCTGCAAAGCTCGCTGGTATTCCTCCTCAAATATTTGGGCATACTTTCCTTTCTCTGCTCCGTCCTTGTCATAGATACGGTAATTCTCTACATGGTCAATAAAGAACAACGACAGCACCTTGATATGCTTGGGAAACAGTTGGCGTTCCCGTTCCAAATGCGTCTTAATTGTTTCACGAATTTGCATACGGCGCACCAAATCTTCGTTGGCAGCTCCCACCATTTCTCCCTCTTGTAGTGTCAAGCCGTTCAGGAAATGAATTGTGCCGGTCAAGCCATCAATGCGGTTTATCACATAGTTGTCATCGTATTCATGCAGTCCGCCGCTCTGTTCTTTCAAGTTGAAATGTTCATCTACCAGACGCAGCACTTGGCGCGTACCGTTGGCCGTTTTTACGTCAAACCCGATACGGGCTCTTGGATTTCCCTTGCTGATAACAATTTCATCCAGAAATACATAACCGTTGGTTGCTGTAGACCCCACTTGGTGTACGCCACGCACTTCTACCTTCTTCACCAGTTTCTTGTTGAAGGCATCGATGGCATCAAGACGGAACACGAGGTTATAGATGTCATCTTTGCGGTGCGTAGCACTGTAAAGCAGTTTGAAGAGCGGATGAAAGAGCTCGATACCCTTACGGGTGGCATTCTTCTTGTCTGTTCCCAACACACTCTGCGGCTCGTCGATAATCAGGATAGGGTTGGTCTTAGCCAAAATATCAATCGGTCGGCGAGAACCGAATTCATCGCGACGGGAGAAGATGATACGGGCTGCAGCATCACCCTTACGGCCTTCCTGGTTCTTTTCTTCATTCAACGAAGCATTGAAAGCCTGGGTGTTAATCACCATCACATGGATACCATTGTCTTGTGCAAAACCGTCGATTTTTGAAAGTTGCTTGGAGTCATAGACAAAGTACTGCATGCGCTTGCCATACTCCGTAGCAAAGTGCTCGGCCATGCTTTCAAAACTCTTGAACACGCCTTCACGAATCGCAATGCTGGGCACCACGATGATGAACTTCGACCAACCATAAAGGCGGTTCAGTTCAAACATCGTCTTGATATAGGTATAGGTTTTACCTGTACCGGTTTCCATTTCAATGGTCAGCGTCAATCCTTCGCCCTGCAGCTGTTCAATCGGCTTCAAGCCCTGGGCCATTTGAATGCTGCGGACATTGTCGCAAAGGCTGTCGCGGCTCAAGGCTATCGGAGCGTTTCCAAACCCTTCCACTTCAAACAATCCACGGTTTGTTCCTTGGTCCATCAGGAAGCTATCCAAGCCTTCGCTTTTAGGCTGCCCCAAAAAGACGTCGGTCACACATTTGGCTGCTTCGGCCTGAAAGCGTTGATGCTTATATTTTATTTTCACGATTTGCCTCCTTTCTTGCCCTTATCACTAATTGCTTTGATGGCGGCCAGATAATCCTGTTCCACATCGCTGAGCGTACGTTGCTTGTATTTTCTATATTCCGTGGTGGCATGCTCCATGGCTTCCAGATGAGATATCTTTCCTCCATCCTGCAACAGCTGTTCACCGGTAGAAGTGAGTATGCGGTCCAGGTACTTTGCCCAATCGTCCATGGTCATCGGTACTTCTTTTTCGGCTTGCCGTTCGGCAAAGTCCAGATACCCCGAAACCAACTGTCCCATGGCACGGAGTTCTTTCTCATCCAGGTAATTCTTTGCCGTACGGGCTTCCGCCAAGGTTGGCTGATTGCCCCTAAAGGTAAACAATCCCATAAAGTCTTTTTCCGAGTCGGCACGCTCCACGATGAGTTCGGCGGCGGTGTGTCCGTGTATGGCATAGTGAATCTTGTTTTGCACCTTCTTGAAAAACTCCTGCGACACCGATGCACGAGGGTCATAGTCAATGCTCGTGGCGTAGATTTCCAACACCTGCCGATAGAACACCTTCTCTGTGGCGCGAATATCGCGGATGCGTTCTATCAGTTCTTTCCAATAACCGCCTCCGCCCAATTTCTTCAGCCGTTCGTCATCCATCGTAAAACCTTTGGTGATGTATTCCTTCAGCCGCTGAGTGGCCCATTGGCGAAAGCGGGTAGCGATGATGGAGCGCACGCGATAACCCAAGGCGATAATCATGTCGAGGTTGTAGTAAGGGATTTCCCGGCTCACCATGCGCTCACCTTCCTGGCGAACTTGTCGGAATTTCCGACAGGTTGCCTCTTCCTGCAATTCTCCCTCTTCATAGATATGTTTGATATGTTCTACCACATTCGTTCTGGAGGTCTGGTACAGTTCGCACATCTGTGCCTGCGTCAGCCAAAGAGTTTCCTCTTCCAACTTCACATCTATCTTGGTTAGGCCATCCGCACCTGTATAGATGAGTATCTTATTGTTTTGCTCTTCCATTTCTTTCTTTTTAAATCACTTTGATATTCTTGAAGGCCTCATCGTCTCCCCAATCCAGCAACTGCTTGAATGTTTCGTAGATATTGATTTTCTGGGCATCGTCGGTGAAGCAGGAGTCGCGGAACAGGATGCGCAGCGGCATCTTGTCGGCCATTGTTTGAATCACTTTGTCGGTAATAGGCTCTGAGAAGCAAGCCACCAAGTCGCCTTCGTTCACCGTGTAAACCGTACAACCATCCACTTCTTCGGTAGTCATCGGCATATCCAACTGCACGCCCCAGGCTAACATCGAGCCGAAGAGCAAGTCCAAATCTGTTCTATCTGCCTTGATATTATCCACAAACTGTCCCAACATATCCTGGTCGTATTCCTTCGGCGACTTCTTCACTTCCAGATAGTTGCTTTCGTCCAAACGGAAGACGCGAAAACCGGTGTCAAGGTTCTGAGTAGTCAAAGGAGATTCTTCCTTAATCTTCTTTCCGGCTCGACGGATGCGCTCTTTGGCTACTTCGGGAATTGTATTATAACCTGCTTTGCGTGCTTCGCTGTCCTCGGGTGTTTCTTCGGGAAGCTGTACCATTATGAATTTTCGCTTGCCTCCGTCTTCGGCATTGAGTTGCATTACGGCATGGGCTGTGGTAGAGGAACCGGAGAAGAAATCAAGATAGATAGATTCTGAATTATGTGAAAGTAAAGATATAAGATATCTTATTAGTCCTACAGGTTTTGCAAAATCAAAAGGGATATCAAGTTCAGATAATTCTTTTGCACTTTGACGGTTCTCCCATTTTGTTATTAAATCAACAGGAGTAGCTCCATCCTCTTGCCTGTCTTCAAGCCAAATCTTCGTATATACATTCCATTCAGCTGGATTACCATTTGAATCTATAAGAACCCCTTTAGATCGTTTGAATTCAATATTATTATTCCCTTTTTCAATGAGGTAACGATCCCTTGACCAACGCCAACATTTATCTTCGGCAGATTTGGGAACAACCATAGATCCATCTTCTTTTTTAGCAGGCATAGAAGATCCAGGAGGTATTAGCAACGTTCCATCTGGAGCTTCTATGTAATACCTTTGATTAGAGCGTGGATCAAGTGATGATTGGTATAAACCAAAAGGCCTATATTTCTGTCCTTTTCGTTTTCCTTGGGTTTCTACAGAAGTATATAATTTTTTGATTACTTCTTTTGAAATTTCTTCACGGAAGCATCCAGTACTTACGATATCCTTAGCATATATAACAATGTATTCAACATTTGGTGAAAAGAACTGACCTTTACCTCCTCCACTTTTCATCAATCTAGATACTATACTGATTCTATTAGATGCTCCAAATACATCATCACAGATTTTAACAAGGTTTATTATTTCTATTTGTCCAATCGAAATAAAGATCACCCCATCCTCCGTCAGCAGCGACCGAGCCACCAACAAACGGGAATAAATCATCGAGCACCAATCCGAATGAAACTTACCATTCGAATCCGTGTTCTTCCGATAGCGCAAGCCCAATT
>Red_p2__coassemble_1791_pt1 | contig 8618 bp, 8 predicted proteins | sample Red_p2__metabat2_high_PE_023 | metagenome-assembled genome bin Red_p2
CTGAGGTGCAGCCTGACTTCGCACAAGCAAAGTTACTATAAATGGTTGGAATAATCAACGTTTTTTACGATTGATTTAGCAGAATCGGGTCATATTGTATTTCGTTTTGGAAATAGGTGTTTACAATTATGGGTCTGTGTAGTTGACAGGTATGGCTAAACTGCATGGGTTTTGTGCAGTTTAGCAAAGAAATTGCATGAAATCTGTGCAGAATTTGCACAAAACTGCATGAGTTTTGTGCAGATTGAGAAAAGCAGAGGTACACAGCCATGGATTGCGGAAATGCTTGGGCATAAAGTGTGGGCAGATGTGCTGGATTTTTACGTTTTGGTAATTGATTGGGGACAATATCCCTATTTCATTTTTTTTCTGTGTGTGGAAAACGTGTCGGAATGCCGATAAATAAAGGGCTGAATGCGCTTTTGAGGGTGTGGAAAACTTTTGAGGTGCGATATTAGGGAGCAAAAAAAATTGGATTTCGGAGGATTGAGGTTGTATCTTTGCATTCGCGAAGTCAGGCTGCACCTCAGCATAGCTTTTGAGAGCCAGCTCTCATCGCTCTGCATTCGGTTGGCACTGACATTGCATTCGCGAAGTAAGGCTACACCTCAGCAAAACTTTCGAAAACGAGTTTTCAAGTTCTGCATTCGGTTTGCACTGACTTTGCACTTGTTAAGTCGGGCTGTTTATGGTCTGCGTGATGAAAAAACAATTTTTCCAGTTATATTGATGGATCGTTCTTTGACATTTTGATACAACAGAAAGTAGGGCAGGTAGGCCTGTCTGAAACACATTGAAGTTGGCGTGATTGTTGTACGCTATTTCTGATGGATCGAAACAGCCGGCATTTTGAATTGTGGCGTAAAGCATACGCCCGGTTCAGCTTGTGAAGGCAGAACCGGGCGAGAAAATGGGTTGTGTGGGTTATTGTCGTTGGAGCTTGATGCCAACACTTGAAATTCCAGGCAACATTTCGCGACGCATGATGTGAATGATGCTGAAGTCGGCTGACGAACCGGCTTGGAGATGTTGCGTGAGGAAAGGTTGCGTGAATTGGTATAAGCTCACGCCATGACCGGCAATGTCGCCCTTTTCGTCGGTAAGGCGGCATTCGACGGTGTCGATGCGTAGGGTGTCGGGGTTATACCACTTTTGCTGAACGACCAACCATAAAGTTTGAAAAGGGTAGGGCGTTGAGGCCGAAGTTCGGATGCCCAAAGTGAGCATATAGTTTCCGCTTTCCTGTATGGAATCAATGTGGAAGTGCAACGTGTCGCCCGGTTCCCATCCGTCGACCGAAGTCGATCGGTAGGCAAAGGCACTTGGCTGGTGCCGGCAGCTGGCGAATGTTGCAAGGCATAGGAGCAGAATGAATAAATGTCGCATGCTTACTTGGCCGATGGTTTGTTACGCTGTGCGCCATTGGTAGCAGGACGATTAGGCTGCTGCTTGTTGTCGCGCTGTTCACGGTTTTCGCGGCGTGGTGCAGCATTGTCGCGCTGCTCGTTGCGTTCACCTCGTTGTTCGTTGCGCTCACGTCGGTTATTGTCGCGTGCGCTGCGTTGCTCGTTGCGCTCACCGCGTTGCTCGTTGCGTTCGCGTCGGTTGTTGTCGCGTGCGCCGCGTTGCTCATTGCGTTCACCGCGTTGTTCATTGCGTTCGCGGTTACGGTTGTTACCGTTTCGCTCTTTACCCTGGCGTTTGTTGCGGTTGTTCTTACGTTTCGATTTGTCGAAGCGTGTCAGGTCGTCCTGTTCTGCCAAGTCGATAGGACCTTGCGGCATAGCCGTTTCCTCTTCGGTAAGGTTGAAAGGCTTTTCGCCCACAGCATTGAGTTCGATGATATCCTTGGCTCGTTCGGCAGTGATGGTTACGAGGTTGGCAGCCATTCGGCGGTCAGAGCTGTATGTTACCGTACCAGCCAGCGTGTCGGCCTTGAAAAAGTAGAACGTGGCATCGACGGTTTCGAGCGGTACATTGCGTTCGGGAAGTTTGCGAGCCGCTTCCATGTACGTGTCTACCTCGTAGTTCAGGCAGCATTTCAGTTTGGCACACTGGCCCGCGAGTTTCTGCGGATTGGGCGTGATGTCCTGAAAGCGTGCAGCAGCGGTGCTGACGGAATTGAAGTTTTTCATCCAGGTGGCACAGCAGAGTTCGCGACCGCAGGGACCGATGCCGCCAATGCGTCCGGCCTCCTGACGTGCACCAATCTGCTTCATTTCGATGCGTACGTGGAAAGCGTCGGCCAGCACCTTGATGAGCTTTCTGAAGTCGACACGTGCATCGGCAATGTAATAGAAAATGGCTTTGTTGCCGTCGCCTTGGTATTCGACGTCGCCAATTTTCATTTGCAGTTCCAGTTCCTTGGCAATTTGTCGCGAGCGAATCATCGTTTGGTGTTCGCGACTTTTCGCTTCCTCGAATTTTTCGAGGTCGGTTTGTCTGGCCTTACGGTAGACGCGTCTAATTTCGGTGCCCGGTTTTAGGTTAGCCTTTTGCATTTGCAGCAGCACCAGTTTACCGGTCAGCGTAATAACGCCAATATCGTGACCGGGCTGTGCTTCGACGGCCACGATGTCGCCTTTTTCGAGCGGCAGATGGTTGTCGTTGCGGTAAAAACCCTTTCGCGTGTTTTTGAATTGCACCTCGACGAAGTCAGTGGTATCAAGGTTGCCAGGCACGTCGGCCAGATAGTCGAAAGTATTGAGCTGGCGGTCGCTGCGTCCGCATCCGGCTGCTGCAATGCCTCTCAGGGCTGCATCGCCCCAGGCATATTGCAAGTGTTCGAACTGCGGGTTTGTATGGTTGTTCTCGAGAGGCGTTTCGCTGAAAGCCTCCGGATTTTGGGGTGTATTGTCGGTCATAGTAAAGAGCTTATTGAATGAGCAGTACAATCATTTTGAGCGTAAAGTCGAAGAAAACCATGCGCGGATTAACGTTCTGCTCAATGTCGCGTTGAGCCTCGGCAATTTCGTTGCTGATGCCGATTACATTCCTTTCGTTGATAAAGCGGGCAAAGTTAACGGAGAAATTCGTTTCTTCGCGGTTCATGTAATTAAGGTCGGGCAGGCGGAAATTGTAGATAAAGTTTTCGCGTACCAAGCGCTGTGCGTATTCGAGAAATGCCTTTTGTTTTTCTCGTCCCCACTGCGACACCTGTTCCGACCATTCGTGAAGATCCTTTATTTTTCGCATGTAACACAGGCGCATGAGCAGCACGAACATATCGAAAAACTGAGCCGTGTCAGCGTTCATGCTCACTTGGTCGAGAGCCTGCGTAAAACTGCCCTTTGCAGCGCGGGCAATGAAGTGTGCATCGTCGGGTTGCAGTCCGCACTGTTGCTGCAAGGCCATTTGTATGTCAGCCGGAGCGATGGGGCCGAAATCAATGCGCTGTGTACGGCTGAGAATGGTGTCGAGCATTTTTTCGGTGTGGGTGGCCGTCAGTATGAAGTGCGTGTCGTGTGGCGGTTCTTCAAGGATTTTGAGCAGTTTATTCGCTGCTTCAGTGTTCATTTGTTCGGCCAGCCACATAATGATGACCCGTTTTCCACCCTGCGAACTGACATTTAGCAGTTTCCCGATGATATTGTTCGCTTCGGCCACGGCAATGATAGCCTGTTGGTTTTCGACCCCCATTCGTTTGAGCCATTCCTGTTTGGTGAAGTAGGGTTTTTCTTTAATCAATTCCCTCCATTCATCAATAAACAAATCGCTGACGGCACCCGATGCACTGGTTCCGGCAGGTTTGATAATGGGAAAGGTGAAATGCAAATCAGGGTGTGCCAGTTTCGACGCCATGCGGCAGTTTTTACATTCACCGCAGGCATTACCCTCGGGAGTGGGGGTTTGGCAAAGCAGACGTTGTGCGAGTGCCAGAGCCATAGGCAGTTTGCCGCAACCTTCGGGTCCGGCAAAGAGCAGAGCATGGGGTACGCGTTGTTCTGCCAACATGCGCTGAATTTGTTTTTTGGCCTCGGGTTGGCCTATCACATCGCTGAATTGCATGAATAAATGTTTTTAAAAAAATGAGGCTGTGGCACAGTTTAAATTCGCGGAAAGCAAGGTTTGTGCAGAGCGAATACAGAGTTTTGACCGTATGATCAAAGCTATGTTGCGGTGCAACCTAAATTGCGATTAGCAAAGTTAACGAAAATGTTGGAATTATTTGTTGTAATTCAAAAGAGTTTTCTCCTTCAGCAGGCGGCGTGCCGTTTCGATGATTGTATCGATGCCCCGTGCATAGTCAGCCGGTGCAATGTCCACCTTCACGTCCGGTTCGATGCCCAGTTCCGTTTGCTGCATATCGCGCGTAAACATGGGACAGGCCGAAAAGCGCACACTCCAACCATTGGGTAGCTCGGCGGAAAAAGGCATTCCCGCACCACCCCCGGTAAAGTCACCCACAACGGTTACTTGCGGTAAACCTTTCAGAAACATGACAAACGAGTTAGCCGCGCTGTAAGTACGGCGGTTCGTAAGCACCGCCACCGGTTTTTGCCAGCGAAAGCCCACGAAGGGTTCGATACTGATGGGCTGCGGTGCCGAAAAATCGTTGTGCCCCGTGCCTGTTTTGTGGCAAATGTATGCCCCCGTTATGGGTTCGTTGACAAAGAGCGAAGCCAACTTTTCGGCCGCTGTGAGCAGTCCGCCACCATTGCTACGCACGTCAACAATCAGTCCGTCGCAAGTGGCCAGTTTACGCATCACCTCGTGCAGATTACCATCGCCAAACAGCAACTGGAACGAAGAACAGCGCACATAGCCTATGTTGTCGGCAAGGATACGATATTTCAGTCCTGCTGCCGATTCGTAGTCGTGCGACGCACCCAGGTAAATCCGTTCAAGCGAGTCGCTTTGGTTCATGGGGTAACGGTCGAACCAGTCGCCGTAGCGCGCCACATCGTGCGCTGCGTAGAGGTTGACGTGCCCATCGCGCAGTTCGTATGTCATATTGGCCAACACCTCGAACAGCTGTTTGTCGCTCATCTGTTCGCTGATTTGCGGAGCGTACTTTTGATACACCTCGTTCCAGTTGAGCCCATACGCCTCGTTTTTATAGTCGAAAAAGCAGTAATGCTGATCGAGCGTTTGCCAAAGTGCCTCGAAATTACCCCGGCGCGTGTTGTCGGGCACATCCTGTGTGACGCACGAAGCGAACAAGGCTACCACAGTAACAAACAGCAGGGACAAACGAAGCCGGATAAAGCAGGCAAACCGTAGGAAACAATGTTTACGCATGACGATGGTTTACAGTAGTAGACGGAAAAAATCTGATTATTCGGCACGAAATCCTACAAAGGTTAGCCGAATGTAACAGTTTGGCAGAACAACCTTCCTGCACGGCCAAACATTGTCACCAACACACAGAACGTGCGAGGTTGTAAAGTTCGGACGCGCAGGAAGGTCACGGCCTATTTTTCAGGCAAAAAATCGAGTAGCATTTGCAGCGATTTAGGGTCGCGCCAGCTCCAGAAGCGGTCCTTCATAAGTTCCTTGAACTGCGCCTCCTTAGCCGGATCCATGCTCTTTTTAAAGTCCGATTCGTTAGCCGGAACGATGAAGCCCTTCACGCTGAAATAATATTTGTCCTGCAAGGGAATGCCCAGGTCGTCATCGCGCTGGTCATCGTTCATGTTCATGAACACGTTGAAGTCCGACATTTCAAAAAAGTCCATGCCCGAGCCCCCGCTTTCCTCTTCGCGGTAACGTGCCATGTTGACCGTTGTTTTGCAGAGCAGCGAGTTGAAGCCCTTTTTAGCTACGACGCGCGCCATGACAGAATCCACCTTGACGTATTCCGCCGTATCGGCAAAGGTTACGCCAAATATGCCCTTGGTATAGGCACGCATGATTTTGCCATTTTCTTTGTAGACCAACGACGCATCCTTAAGATAGATGTTGGCTTCGGCTTCGACAAATCGGCCAAAGGATTGGCGTATTTTTGCTTTTTGAAATTCCGGATACAAAAAGATGGAACGGCTGCGGCGCAGCTGTTGGTTTTGCTGTGCATTGGCAGGAGCGGCAAAGCTGAAAGCCAACGCTATGAGAAGGAAAAGTATTTTCTTCATAAGGTTGAAAATGTTTTTGTGTTTGAAAGTAGGTAGTTAACAGTTCAACGCAAAGGGCGCATTCAGCCTTGCTCAAGCCCTAACTTTTTAATCACAAACTGCTTGACGAAATCGGCTGTTTGCTCAATGCCCAACACCGAAGAGTTGATGCACAAATGATAGGTATCGGCAGCTCCCCAGGTGCCAGAACTGTAAAAGTTGTAGTAGTCGGCACGTTGTCGGTCGCCCTTTTCGGCTAATTCGAGTGCACGCAGTTCATCGCATTGCATTTGTTCCTGAATGCGGCGTACGCGGTCGGCAATATTAGCCGCGATGAACACGTTGACACAACGCGGATGATTGCGCAGCACATAGTCAGCACAACGGCCAATGAAAATGCAGGAATGTTCATCGGCTGCCTTTTGAATAGCCTCGCTTTGAATGCGAAACAGGTTTTCGTTAGACAGTTCGTTGTTGTAGAACGATTCACTTCCGCCCACAAAGGGTATGATATTGCCCAAGGTGCGCAGAAAGTGATTTTTTTCGTCGCTACGTTCAAAGATTTCGGGTGTAAACCCGCTTTCTTTGGCAGCAAGCAGCAGAATTTCGCGATCGTAGTAATTGATGCCCAAATCTTTGGCCAACAATCGGCCGATGGCGCGTCCGCCGCTTCCGAGCTGACGCCCTATGTTAATGACGAATGGTTGCATAATGAACATTTTTTGAAAACAAAAACTTAGGCTGGAACCTGATTAAGGAACCGCCTCCGATATATGTAGATGAGAGATTTATTCCTGAATTGTGGGAGTTATTTGCTGTTTGAAAAGGCGAACTTGCCTAATGAGCAGCGTGATAGCCAGAATCGAAGCCAACCCATCGGCCACAGGGCCTGCATGCCACAAGCCTTCGAGCGGATCGTTGAAAACGTGAGGCAAAATGAATATGGCCGGAACCAGGAAAATCAGCTGACGCGTGAGCGAAAGAAAAATACTTTTGCCAGCATAGCCGATGCTTTGGAAAAACGCCGTCGACACAATTTGCAAACCTACGATAGGAAACATCATAACCATGCAGCTCAGTGCGTGGGCCGACATTTCGATGAGTTCGGGCGAATCCTTGGCAAACAAGCGAGCAAAGGGAGTGGCAAAAAAGGTGCCGGTTATGAAGCCCGTCAGTGTGATGCCAGTGCCAACAACCAAGGTACGTTTCAGCACGCTGATGACGCGGTCGTAACGCTTTGCACCGAAATTATAGCCTGCAATGGGTTGCATGGCCTGGTTAAGGCCGATAACTACCATAACGATGAACAGCAGCAGACGGTTGGCAATGCCGAATGCTCCAACAGCAGTGTCGCCCCCATACGTGGTGAGGCTGCGTGTCATCATGGCCGCGACCAGACAGGCACACAGGTTAATCAGAAACTGAGGCAACCCGACAATCAATGACTCCTTCACGATTTGCGGTTTGAAGCGCATGATGCGTCGGTTAAGGTGAATAAGGTCGGCCTTGTTGCTAAACAGTTTTAATTGCCACATAAGCATCACGAACTGGGCAAGGATAGTGGCAAAGGCTGCACCGCTAATGCCCCAATCGAACACAAAGATGAACAAAGGCGCAAAGCAGCAGTTTAGCACTACGGTACCGATGGTACTGAGCATAGCCTTTTGCGGTCGATTGGTTGAACGCAACATGGCATTGAGCCCCAGATAGATGTGGGTGATAACATTTCCCAGCAAAATGACCGACATAAAGTCGCGCGAGTAGGGAAGTGTGGTGTCACTGGCACCGAAGAACCGCAGGATAGGGTCGATGAATAGCAGCAGTGTGCCTCCCAGCACCAAGCCCAATACAAAGTTCATGATGAGCACGTTGCCCAAGATGCTTTGAGCCGTGGTATAATCCTTTTGTCCGAGTTTCACACTCATCAAGGTAGCAGCACCCACACCGACCATAGCACCGAATGCCGCTGTAAGCGACATGAGCGGACCGGTTAGTGCCAAGCCCATAATGGCTTCGGGGCCAACTCCTTGACCAATGAATATGCCATCAATAATGTTGTAGACCGATGCCGCAGCCATAGCTACAATGGCCGGAAGGGCATATTGCAGCAGCAACCGGCCCACTGGCTTTTCTGCCAGCACGTTGAATTGCGCAGTTTGTTCTTTCATGGATGTACGAGTTGTTAAAGCAGCGTCTACCTTTGGCTTTCTAAAGATTGCCTTCGGCGACTTTGCGTAGGCAAAATTACAAAGAAAATACCAACTTTTCATCAGTTTTTTCTGTAAGAAAGCTTTTGAATGCTCGTTTAAAAACAAAATTTAGCGCATTGCGCGTTTAGTGGACAGCATGAAGCAACCATGTTTTTTACAGGTAACCATTAGAAATAGCGTGCGATAAATCACCACTCCTTCGATGTGTTTCAGACAGGCCTACCTGCCTTACTTTCTGTTGTATCAAAATGTCAAAGAACAATCCATGAATAATACTGGAAAAATTGTTTTTTCATCAATCAAGCTGAGGTGCAGCCTGACTTCGCGAATGCAATGTCAGTGCCAACCGAATGCAGAG
>Red_p2__coassemble_1818_pt1 | contig 8530 bp, 7 predicted proteins | sample Red_p2__metabat2_high_PE_023 | metagenome-assembled genome bin Red_p2
TACCCATGTGCCTTTCACTATCTTTATAGAAGATAGGAGGCGGTTCGGCAATACTCGCGCTCAAAAGCAAGCGTTTGGCTTGGTTTTGCGCTCGCCTTTCACTATCTTTATAGAAGATAGGAGGCGGCTCGGCAATACTTGCGCTCAAATGCAAGCGTTTGGCTTGGTTTTGCGCTCGCCTTTCACTATCTTTTTAGAAGATAGGAGGCGGCTCGGCAATACTTGCGCTCAAAAGCAAGCGTTTGGCTTGGTTTTGCGCTCGCCTTTCACTATCTTTGAAGTCCACTATTAAGTAGGTGTTCAAAATTATTTTTACATTTGAATAGCGTTATTGTGCCGTAGTTGTTTGTTCTGTGCGAAGGAGCATAGCGGGCTATGTGACTGAGCGCAGGGCAAACAAATGCGGTGCAAGAACGTAATGCAATGTCAGTGCAAACCGAATGCAGAGCGAGGCAAGCTTGCTTGCATGAGCTATGCTGAGGTGAAGCCTGACTTCGCGAAGCAAAGTAAAAATACTTCGATAGAATTATATAAAATAATTTTGAACACCTACTTAAATATAAATATAGCTATTCATCCTTTTCACAACATGATACCTTTACTCGAAGCCCTATACACCCGTCACAGCGTGCGGCGCTATTTGCACCAACCGCTAACGCCCCAACTGATTGCCCAACTGCAAACAAAGATTGACGAATGCAACCGTTTGGGCAACCTGCACATACAACTTGTGACGAACGAAACTCGTGCCTTTTCGGGCGTAATGGCCTACGGCTCTTTTTCGGGCGTCGAAAACTACCTGGTGATGGTGGGCAAACCGCATCCCACACTCGACGAACGCATTGGTTATTACGGCGAACAACTTGTGCTCTTTGCCCAACAGTTAGGACTGAACACTTGCTGGGCAGGTCTGTCGTACCGCAAAGTGAAAGGTGCCTACCATGTCAGTTCCGGCGAAAAACTGGTATGTATGATTGCGTTGGGCTACGGCAAGACACAGGGCGTTACCCATAAAATAAAACGACCGGAAGAGGTGAGCAACATCGGGGCACAAACGCCGGAATGGTTTGCCAAAGGGGTGGAGGCTGCCTTGCTGGCTCCAACGGCCATCAATCAGCAAAAATTCTACTTTGAATACCAATCCTGCCCCGAAGATCCCCGGCATGGGGTGAAGGCCATTCGCCGCTTCTCGCTGGTGGGCTACACGCAAATGGACTTGGGCATTGCCAAACTGCACTTTGAAATTGGCGCTGCCGCGGCTGCCGGAGTGGCTGAGGCTGAGGCGCTTTTCCGATGGATGGAATGAGGAAATATTTTGAACAAACTGATTTTTAAGAAACTACACCTTAGAAACTGGAATCAATTTTTAAACAGTTTCTAAAGCCAGAAAAATAATTATGAAATCAAGAATAACGATGCTTGGCACTGGCAGTGCCGCCGTGACTAAATGTTACAATACCTGTTTTGTACTTTCATCTCCCAAATCGCATTTGCTCGTTGATGCCGGCGGCGGAAACGGAGTACTTTCTCAGTTAGAAAAGGCACAGATTCCTTTCACCGAGATTCATCACCTATTCATAACGCATGCACACACCGACCACTTGCTCGGATGTATTTGGATAGTACGCATGGTGGCACAAGCTGCCGCCCAAGGTAAATACACGGGGCAACTTCATGTGTATAGCCACGATAAAGCATTGCAGGCGCTGACAGACATCTGCCGCATGACGCTGCCTGTAAAAATTGTCAGCCAGTTTGGCGCTTCCATCGTCTTTCATGAGGTGAAAGATGGCGAAAGTTGGCAGGTGGAGGATATGGAAATTACTTGTTTCGATATTCATTCTACCAAAGAAAAGCAATTCGGCTTCCAGGCCATATTACCCGACGGACAGCGCTTGGTGTGTCTGGGCGATGAACCTTACAAAGCTATGAACGAAACGTATGCCAAGGAGGCCGACTGGTTGCTTTGCGAGGCGTTCTGCCTGTATCAGGACCGTGAAATTTTCAAACCTTACGAAAAGCATCACTGCACAACCAAGGATGTGGGCGAAATGGCCGAAACACTCCGTCCTAAGCACGTAGTGGTTTACCATACCGAAGATACCGACTTGCCACACCGCAAAATGCGTTATACCGCCGAAGTGCAGGCATACTTTTCGGGAAAGGTGTATGTGCCGGATGATTTGGAACAAATTACGCTGTAAATACTTGCCATCTTTGAGTCATACCCCTCGTTAATGGGTGCGGAAGGGACGTTGCAAGGCTTCTTCGATGCCTTCGATGCTGCTGTGAAAGTGAATGCCGTGATTTGCCGCAGCAGTACCGTCCATTACCAGGTTACGGGGCTGTTCGCAAAAGCGTTCCTCGTTCGGCGTAATCCATGCCGACGGTTCTTGAAGTCCCATCAGTCGGGCTGTTTCCACAAAAAGTTCATAGCTGTTCATCGTGTTTCCGCAGCCAAAGTTGTAAATGCCACCGGGTAGCGTAAATGCTTTTTCAAGGTTACGTACCACTTCCCACACATAGCTCACGCCTCGGAATTCATGTGTAGCAGCTTGAAGGGTAGCCTTTTCATCAAATGCCTTTTTCAGGTTAACCAGCAAATTGCTGTTCAGCTTCAGGCTGCTACCTGGTAAGTCGTACATCCACGTCAGCCGCAGGCCCACCGCTTCGGGCAGGTTCCACAGCGTTCTTTGTTCAGCCTCAAGCTTATGCCGACCATATACATTCACCGGCTGAAGCACCTCGTCTTCCCGGAGTGCACCTGAAACCGGCGTACCGTTGTACACTTGGTCGCTCGACATGAATACCAGTTTGGCGCCCGTCAGTTTACAGGCCTTTGCTATCCTCACCGTACCTTGCACATTCACCTTGTGCGACTCCGTGGGATGTTGTTCGCAATACCACGTATTGCTCAATGCTGCACAATGCACCACGACATCGGGGCGATGCTCCTCCATATAGGCCCTGACTGCTTCTTCATGGCTCACGTTCAGTTCGGCATGCGTGGGCAGCAGCAGGTCGTATTTATCGCGCAGATAGTAGGCCAACCGGCTACCTAAGAATCCACTACTACCCGTAATCAGTACTTTCATATTTTTTTAATCTTGACAAAAAAAGCGGGCGATTGAAGGGCTTTTCCAGCAATTCAATCGTCCGCTTTGAGCATTTATAATTTTATCAATTAAGCCCTAAATGCTTAGTTGAGTTATTCCGTTACCGCAAATGCATTACATCATGCCGCCCATACCGGGGTTACCCATGGGCAGTTCGGGTTTGTCGTCCTTTTTGTCGCAGATAACGCATTCCGTAGTCAGGAACATACCAGCCACAGAAGCCGCATTTTCAAGGGCTACACGCGTAACCTTAGCGGGGTCAACCACACCGGCAGCACGCAAGTCGCCAAACTCTTCGGTCTTGGCATTGTAACCAAAGTTACCTTCACCTTCGCGCACCTTATTCACAATCACAGCACCTTCAATACCGGCGTTGCGGCAAATTTGGCGCAAGGGTTCTTCGATGGCACGGCGAATGATAGCAATACCCGTGGTTTCGTCTGCGTTGTCGCCCTTCATACCTTCGAGCGTCTTCTGAGCACGGATGTAAGCCACACCACCACCGGTTACGATACCTTCTTCGATAGCCGCACGCGTAGCGCAGAGCGCGTCGTCGCAGCGGTCTTTCTTTTCCTTCTGTTCAGTTTCGCTGGCAGCACCCACTTCGAGTACGCAAACACCACCTGAAAGCTTAGCCAAACGCTCCTGCAGTTTTTCCTTGTCGTACGAGCTGGTTGAGTTAGCAATTTCGTTCTTGATTTGGCCGATGCGGTCCTGAATGCAGTCCTTATCGCCCTTACCGTTAACGATGGTTGTATTTTCCTTTGAAACGGTTACCTTTTCAGCCGAGCCCAGCATATCGAGCGTAGCCTGTTCCAGTTTCAAGCCCTTTTCTTCGCTGATTACCACACCGCCCGTGAGCACTGCGATATCTTCGAGCATAGCCTTGCGACGGTCGCCGAATCCGGGAGCCTTCACAGCACAAATCTTCAACTGTGAACGCAGACGGTTTACTACCAAAGTGGTGAGAGCCTCGCTGTCGACATCTTCAGCAATTACGAGCAAGGGACGGCCACTCTGAACAGCGGGTTCGAGAATAGGCAAGAAATCCTTGATGTTCGAAATCTTCTTGTCGTAAATCAAGATGTAGGGGTTCTCCATCACGCACTGCATTTTTTCAGCATCCGTCACGAAGTAAGCCGACAAATAACCACGGTCGAACTGCATACCTTCCACAGTTTTCAGCACCGTGTCGCGACCCTTGGCATCTTCAATCGTAATGACGCCGTTTACCGAAACAGCACGCATACCATCGGCAATGAGTTTACCGATTTCAGCATCGTTGTTGGCAGAGATAGTGGCCACCTGCTCAATCTTGTCGTAGCTTTCGCCCACCTGTTCGCTCTGTTCCTTGATGCTTTCCACAACTTTGGCCACAGCCTTGTCGATACCGCGTTTCACGTCGAGCGGGTTAGCACCGGCAGCCACGTTCTTCATACCTTCGGTCAGGATAGCCTGCGTCAGCACGGTAGCAGTGGTCGTTCCGTCACCAGCGTCATCACCGGTTTTTGAAGCTACGCTCTTCACGAGTTGTGCACCGGCATTCTGGAAAGTATCTTCCAATTCAATTTCCTTAGCCACACTCACACCGTCCTTGGTAATACGGGGAGCACCGAACTTTTTGTCGATAACCACGTTACGACCTTTCGGGCCGAGCGTTACTTTCACTGCATTTGCCAAAGCATCGGCACCCTCGCGCAAGCGTTCGCGAGCATCAACATCATATACTATTTCTTTAGCCATTGTTGTCAGATTTTTTTAGGGGGATATATATTATATTGTATAATAAGGATAAGCAGCCGCCGTAGGTTCAGCATTCAGTGCATGCACCCACCGTTGCGGAATCTGCTTGAGTTGAAATGAAACGGGCGATGCAATTAAGCCAAAACAGCCAACACATCACTTTGACGCATGATCAAATATTTCACGCCGTCGAATTCCACTTCAGTACCGGCATATTTTCCGTAGAGCACGGTATCGCCGGCTTTCAGTACCATTTCTTCGTCTTTGGTTCCGTTGCCGGTAGCCAAAACTTCACCTTGAAGAGGTTTTTCCTTAGCGGTGTCAGGAATGATGATGCCACCAGCTGTTTTTTCTTCTGCGGGAGCGGGCTTAATGAGCACGCGGTCTGCTAACGGTTTAATATTCATAGCTTGTACTTTTATTTTTTGTTGTTTTATAATCAATGTATTCAAAACGGAGCAGCCTTATCATTCATGTCCGTATGTTCACCGGACGCAGGGCTTTATTTTCCGTGTCGCCCTTTATTATGCCAAAAGCGTGCCAAAGTTTCATTCCCGTTGCATTTAAGGCTTCAGTTTTCGTTTTCGGGCCGTAAACGCCTCGCTTCGTTATGCCAGCTTGTCTGTTTTATGACAAAATTGGAAAGCCGGTCTGTCATTCTGTCAGCCTAGCCTCATTGATATTAAAAAACATCTTATTTATATGAAGTCGTCTGAACTTTTATGAAATTCAAGATTTGCCTTATTTTTTGAGGCGTTTTTGGGTCTTGAAGAAGGAGCGTAGCGAGTTACACGACTGATGAAAGGTCAAAAAACGGCCAGAAAGAAAGGTGAAGATTGAAGATTGAATTTAGAAGAGATAAATCGCCAAATCAAATCTTCGTCAGAAAAGTTTAGACGACTTCTATATGCTTGTTCTGAATAATTACAACCATGATGAAATTTTTTTCTCGAATTATTTATATAACTTTGTTATTGAATAAGTAGGTGCTTCGGCATGGCCAATTTGAAAGATATTGAGAAACGGCTTTAAATTCAACATATAATCACATCTACTTACCCAAACCTCAATCATATCCTAACAATGAACAACTTTATTTACGACATTCCCGTCAAAGTGTACTTTGGCGAAAACCAGTTACATCACCTGGGTGGTGAAGTGAGCCAGTTTGGCAAACGGGTGCTACTTACTTACGGTGGAGGTTCCATTAAGAAATCGGGACTTTACGATGCTGTGATGGCAGAACTGCAGAAAGCCGGCATGGAAGTTTTTGAACTTTCGGGCATTGAACCTAATCCGCGCATTGAATCGGTGCGTCGGGGCGCACAAATGTGTAAGGAGCATCATATCGACGTGCTGCTGGCCGTAGGTGGCGGTTCAACCATCGATGCCACCAAGTTTATGGCTGCCGGTGCCTGTGTCGACCACGACGCCTGGGACTTTCTGTCCGAAAAATGGGCACCTATCGACAAGGCACTGCCCATTGTTACCATTCTTACGCTTTCAGCTACCGGTTCCGAAATGGATTCGGGCGGTGTAATCAGCAATCCCGAAACGCAGGACAAGATTGGACGCATGGAACGCCCCATGTTGCCGAAAGTGTCGTTCCTCGACCCCACGGTTACCTATTCCGTCAGTGCTTACCAAACGGCTTGCGGTGCTGCCGACATGATGTCGCACATTTTTGAGGTGTACTTCGACAATACGCCCGACCTTTATATGCTCGACTGCTTTATGGAGGGTATGCTCAAAACCATCATCAAGTATGCACCCATAGCCATGCGCGAGCCTGACAATTACGAGGCGCGTGCCAACTTGATGTGGACCGGTTCGTGGGCCATCAATGGTTTTGCCAATGGCGGTCGCGAACAGGCTTGGAGTTGTCACCCGATGGAACATGAGCTGTCGGCCGTTTACGACATTACCCACGGCTTGGGACTCGCCATCCTCACTCCGCGCTGGATGGAATACTGCCTCGACGAAACGAATGTGCAGCGCTATGTACAGTTTGGCACAAACGTATTTGGCATTGATGCTTCGTTGCCCGCCATGGATATTGCACGCGAGGCCATTCGCCTCACGGCACACTTCCTGTTCTGCACCTTGGGCTTGAAGAGCACCTTTACTGAAGTCGGCATTGGCCGCGAACATTTGGCACAAATGGCTCGCAAGGCTTGCGGTGGAGGCACATTGCCCGGTTTCAAACCCTTGCAGCAGGCCGACATCGAACGCATTTACGAAATGTGCCTTTAATCACCGAGCAGCAGGTCGCTGCGTTTTAAGGGCATAACCTCTAACCGGACACCCCTAATTGGGCACTAACACAGGCTTTATGTCCACGAATTCGGCTGTGCCAAATAGCTGTGTATTGGGGATTTCTGTTCCCCAATTTGTAGAACGATTCCACACATTCCCCACTTATTCCACACCACAAAAGGTTTGGCATGAGTGGGGAATATTTTTGTTTTATGCTGATTATCAATCGTTTTCAAAATCGCGATTATTTTTTGGCACGCCCTTTGCGCTATATTAGGGCAGAAACAACAAAACAAAAAATTACAAACCACACAAAAACCACAACGATTATGAAAAAGTTTTCAGTTTATGCCGTTTTGGCCATGGGAGTTCTCACAGTAAGCAGCGCAGCTTTCGCAGGTACCACCACTTTCAGCTCACGCGGTTTCATCAACGCTGAAGTTTCTGACACCGTGGTTCCCAAAGATACCGTTCTGCCCGAAAACACCGAGTCTGCATCGTTCTGCAATCCCGTCGACACGGTAGTTCCCACCGATACGGTTGCTCCTCAGAAAGACGAAACTACGCCTGTTGAAAACGGCTTCTACAATCCCGTTGACACCGTAGTTCCCACCGATACCGTAGCTCCCCAGAAGGAAGAAGCTACGCCCGTTGAAAATGGTTTCTACAATCCCGTTGACACCGTAGTTCCCACCGACACCGTAGCTCCCAAAAAGGAAGAAGCTACGCCCGTTGAAAATGGTTTCTACAATCCCGTCGACACCGTAGTCCCCACCGACACCGTAGCTCCCCAGAAGGAAGAAGCTACTCCTGCTGAATAAAATCCAGTTTCCTCGTTAAGAAATTAAATAAACAGAGTATTAACCCTTTAACCCCCCGATAAAAGAGCAAGAGAGAGAAACACGTTCAAAAGATAGTATATATATGTAGATTGTGAGTTCGCGAGGCTACCCCTAACATCACAGCTATCAGGCATATTCAAGATATGAGTTGTGATGGCGGGGGATAGCCTCCTTTTTTTGTATCTGTATGCAACCTAAGAACCTAAAAAACCGAGAACGCTGATAAAAAATAGAATAGGAACTTGAATGCAACAATCAGCGTATCTCGGCAAGAGAGGAGGTGTGCATCCCTCTCCGTTAAAATTCATCTCTACGAAAGGTGTAAATACATAGGGGATATATCGAAGTCGTCTAAACTTTTCAGACGTACTTTGCCGATTATGGGATAAGTGGTCTACAATCACACATAAGCGGTCGGAAATTAAGTATAAGTGGTAAATCTTTTTGGGCAGTCTTAATTTCATTTACTGCATCTGAAACATTGTATAGCTTTTCGTAACAGTTCTATAACCAGCAAGGGGTTCAATTCGTTCCCAATTTTCGGCTCTATATTCCTGCCTAATTTAAAAAAAA
>Red_p2__coassemble_2633_pt1 | contig 6204 bp, 3 predicted proteins | sample Red_p2__metabat2_high_PE_023 | metagenome-assembled genome bin Red_p2
ATCGGGCGCAAAACACACGGGAAATGTATGTTAAAAAAATGTCATGCAAACACTCCCCTACACGGCCCAACTACTACCCACATTGGCGGCATTTGGCGGTTGTGAATACCGCGAAAGGAGGCTTGGGCAAACCGCATTTGTGGTTTTTCGGAAAATGCTGATTATCAGCGATTCCGCGCTTGTTGAAATTTTTTCCGTTTCTTTCAAAACTAGCTCGGAACTAATTTCAACTAGCTCGGAACTAATTTTGACAGGCTCGGAACTAATTTCAACAACGTCGGAACTAATTTTGACTGGCGCGGAACAATTATTTTCGCCGTGCCTGTTTGGGGGTGAAATCATAGAAAAAAGTGGAAAAATACGGTGACGAATTTTTAACTTGTTTTCACCCTACAACGAATCGGGTGTGAGCGTTTCAGTTCCCCAACGACCTGCGCAAAACGCAGTTGGCATTACCCCCTACTCCGTCTTAGCTCCTAAAACTTCCATGAAGGCTGGGATACATGTTAAAAGATGAAATGCACTTTGATTGGACAAAATATATTTGTACTTTTGCCCAAGTACTTCGATAAAGCGATCGAAGCCAGACTTAACCTTGGTTCAGCATTTTGAAAAACACGACATCAATCCATGATTTGCATACAAATGGGCTTTGGGTATGTTTTGTCAAAGCTGAAACACTACGCGGGGGCATGTGGCCCTGGCATCCTTCCTTACACTTTTCTTTGACTTGGCTATTTTCACAATGGCTGAGTGTGGCGGTACGAAACGGTTGTATCGCCCCAACAAACGACAAAAAGAAATTCCTATCTATTCATAAAAAAGTGGGGGGGTAGAATTTTGAGGATTCATCGTCCTTTGTACAATCGCAAGACCTTAATTCTGATTCTGCCAATCTGCTTATAGTTTAATTTAAGCGTAATGATTGCTAAAAAGAAGCATTTATTGTTGTTCACAGCCTTGTGTCTGGGAACCGCTGCTCCTGTAGCTGTGCAAGCGCAGGACGATTTCAAGCTTGAAACGGAAACGCTCACCGATGCAGAGAACACGCCTGCACCGGTATTTCCCGTACCTTCTGACCGTCAGTTGAAGTGGAACGAAACGGAGTTCTATGCCTTCTTCCACTATGGTATGAACACCTATACCGGACGTGAGTGGGGTAATGGCGATGAAGATCGCTCTTTGTTTGCCCCTACGAAAAAGCCCAATCCCAAACAATGGCTCGAAACGGCAAAGAAAGCCGGCATGAAGGGTGGCATCGCGGTGATTAAACACCACGATGGTTTCTGCTTGTGGCCAACAGAGACGACAGAACACTGTGTGAAAAACGCTGGTAATGAATTTGGTAAGCAAACCAATATTCCTAAGGATTTTGCCGAGGCAGCTAAGGAACTTAAGCTGAAATACGGCTTCTACATTTCGCCCTGGGACCGCAACAGCCGTTACTGGGGTAAAAAGGATGAAAACGGCAATTATACCGATGATTACACCAAGAAGGTGTTCTTCCCTCAATGTGCTGAAGCAGCTGCCTATGGTCACGATCAGTTCGAAATGTGGTTCGACGGTGCAACCGGTGGCGGTGGCTACTATGGTGGCGAAGCCGACAAGAACCGCACCATTGGCAATGCCGAAGTGTACTACGACATTCCCAACCTGCGCGACTCTATTCACAATGCCTGCCCCGACATCATTATGTGGGGTGTGGGTGGCGAAGCACGCTGGATTGGTAACGAAGCCGGATGGGCCGGCGAAACTTGCTGGGCAATGGGCGATGGCGAGTATGGCGACGAAAACGGTTGGCGCTGGCATCCGGGCGAAAGCGATGCCAAGGCTACTTCGGGCGGCTGGTTCTGGCACGATGGCGAAACCATTCACTCTACCGAACGCCTTTTCCAAATGTACCTCGAAACCGTGGGCCGAAACGCTACACTCATTCTGAACCTGCCGCCTGATAAGTCGGGGTATTTGCCCGATCAGACCGTGAAGCGTATGGAGGAATTTGGTAAAGTACTTAACGAGCGTCTGGGTACTGATTTGGCTAAGACGGCCAAAGTGACGGCCTCAGAAACACGCACCAATGGTGCAAAGACGACCTACGTGGCAGATAATCTGAAGGATGACAACAAAGATACTTATTGGGCAACCGACGACGACGTGAAGACGGCTACGCTGACCTTTGAGTGGGACACGCCGCAAACCATTCGCTACGTGTCGATGATGGAGTATATCCGTTTGGGACAGCGCATCAAGGGTTTCTCAATCGAAACCAGCGAAGATGGTCAGAACTTTGTGAAACGCGGTGGTAACATTGCTACCACCACGGTGGGCTACAAGCGTATCATTCCGCTGAATGGCAGCACGCAAAACAGCTACGGCACGGGCTACAAAGCCAAAATTGTGCGCATCACCATTACCGACAGCAAGGCTTGCCCGCTGCTCCACACAGTATCTATTTACTAAAATCATCCACACTATTCAGACAAAACTACCATGAATATAAAGAAATACCTCAGTTTGGCCGGCTTGCTCTTTCCGATGGGCATGATGGCACAAACCGATTCCCTGCTTTGCGACTTTGAAACAGCCGAGAGCTACGCCAAAGTAGGTGTGTACGATACTTGGGAACATTCACCGTTCCGCGACAACCGCCTCAAAGGTAACGCCAAAGTTACGGCTAATCCCTATACCGAGGTCGACGACATTTTGGGCTTTGCCCCGAACAAGTCGGCCAAGGTGCTCGGTGCACAGCGTTCGCGCTTCGGCAGCAACACCTTCGGAGCCATGGTGACGCTGAAAAAGCCCTTTGAACTGAAAAACAAGGTGCGCTATGTGCATGTGAAAATATGGACGCCCTCGGACAGCCGCGTCATGCTCATCGGTTTGGGACGACGCACCGACCGCCCCTGGCAGCCCACTACCACGGAACAGTTCTGGCAAACCTCGACGGCCAAGGTGCAGCCGGGTAAATGGTGCGATGCGGTGTTCCCCGTGAGCGGTGCCAACGGCATTGAAATTCACAACTTGCTCGTGGTGCCCGACTTGAAGTCGACCCACGACTTGAAGCAGGACTTCCTGTTCTACGTGGACGACATCATCATTGACGACAATTCAACTCCGCGCTTCAGCAGCGTGTACTACGGCATTAACTTCGACGAAGATCAGAGCATTAAGAACAACGACCGCTTGCTCAATTCGGTGACGTTCAAGCCCGCAAGTCAGGCCGAGGCTACCGTAGTGCCCGTGAACCAAGGCGTTACGCGCAAACTCTACAACAAAGTGCTCGACCAGGTGCTGACGGCTAAGCCCGGCGAAAAGGTGCAGGTGGGCTTTAACTGGAAGGGTAATGCCATGAGCGGCTACTTCTACCTGGACACGAACCAGAACGGACGCTTCGATGTGGCGGTGGACGGCGAACAGGTGAAACCCGGCAGCGAGGTGCTTTCCTACAGCCACTTCAAGGGAAAGAACAGTGCCGGACAGTCGGCCAATGCCGGCCTGAACATGCCCGAATTTACGGTGCCCGACACCTTGAAACCCGGTGTTTACCGCGTGCGCTACAAGGTGGACTGGGACTGCGTGGACCCGGGCGGCAATACGGCAGCCGACAACACCATCTACAATAACCGCGGTGCCTTTGCCGATATGCGTCTGGTGGTGTACACCGATAATCAGCAGGTAACCGTGAAGCGCGGTACGCGCCCGAACGGCGGCGGACTGAACGGTGATGTGCTGAAGGTGGACGGTTCGGACTTTGCCCAGGAAAAAATTCCGTTTGGCAAGGATTACAAAGTGCGCCTGCGTCCTGCTCCGAACTTCAAGTTCTCGCACATGATTATCAATCACGGTAACTTGGCCAGCACGGACAGTTTGGTGTTCGACACGCCGCAGTACATGGAACACATGGCGGTGGCTCGCGAACTCGATGCCGACAGCTGCTACACCATTCCTGCCAAATACATTGATGGCGACGTGGAACTCATTCCGTTCTTCAAGTCGACCGACGGACAGGTGCAGGGTAAGGATTACCCCATCAACTTCCCCGAGGATTTGGCTATCAGCCGCACCGACCGCCGATTGAACCGCGTGAAGTTTACGGCTACGAAGGGAGGTACTTCGACGCTCGTTGTGCCGCACTCGGGCAAGGAGTTGGTGTTCCGCAACCTGACTGGCGAGGAGGTGTCGGCTGTTCCGGGCGACGAAATTGCTACGGAAATCACCTATCAGGGTGGCCCGATGCATGCCTACCTTTACCTTGACCTTGACCAGGACGGACACTTTGATTATACCCTGAATGCCGACGGCACTCCTTCGCCTTCGGGTGAGCTGTTTGCCTACTCGTTCTTCAACAACAAAAACTCGCAGGGTGCTTCGGTACAGCCCAGCGCAGGCTTGGCAGTGCCTAACTTTACACTGCCCAAAAACTTGCGCTATGGCAATTATCGCGCTCGCTTGAAGGTGGATTGGGCCAACATTGACCCGGCCGGACAATGGACCGAGGGAGGCAAGGAGAACCAGATTGAAGCTAACGGGGGTTATGTGGTGGACTTTATTCTGAACGTACACCCTGAAACTTCGAAACTCGACATTCGTACCACCAATGGTTCAATCGTGGGTAAGAGCAACAAGGGTTTGCCCACCGAGGTGCCTTACGGCCGTGCGCTGAACACTTTGCTTGTTCCGGCTGCCGAGGGTTACAAGCCGGGCAAACTGACGGTGCGCCACGGTCATAACCTTGACGGGGCACAGTACATTCACGGTAACCGCCAGTGGAGCGAGTACACGACGAACGATACAAAGGTTCACATTGTGAAGGCTGACAGCGTGAATGGCGAGGTGCGCATGACGGTTGACTTTGAACCTACGGCTGAAGCTGACTACAAACTGGTGATGGCTGATGAGTTCAATACGGCTAACGGCAGCATGCCCGATTCAAAATACTGGAGCCGCTCGGAGGTGGGACACGGCATTACGTGGAAACGCTTTGTGGCGCAAACTGAGGAGGGACAGCAGCAAACGGGTTACATGGAAGATGGTAAACTCGTGATGCTGTGTAAGCCTAATACGCTGGCTGCTGAAAAGGACGACAAAGGACAGCAGCAGGCCATGATTAGCGGTGCGATTGAAAGTAAGGATAAGTTTGACTTTACTTACGGCAAAATCGAGGCGCGCATTCTGACTACGCCGCACACGGGTAACTTCCCGGCCTTCTGGATGATGCCGACGAAAACGGTGAAGGGCTGGCCGAAGGATGGCGAAATTGACATCTGGGAACAGATTGACGATAAGGATAATTCGTTCCATACCATTCACTCGGAGTGGGCCAACAGCGAAGCTGGTTGCCACGGTCAGGCTAATAACCCTAAAAAGTCGAGCACCATTTCGTGCGAATCTACGCAGTATCACACCTTCGGTTTGGAATGGGAGGAGGATAAGCTGAGCTGGTATGTGGATGGCCGCAAGGTGTTCTCGTACGCCAAATCGACGGATGCTGATGCTTTGGCTAAGGGTCAGTGGCCCTTCGACAAGCATTTCTACATCATTCTGAACCAGAGCGTGGGTAATGGCTCGTGGGCTAAACCGGCTGACACGAACTTTACTTACCGCACGGAGTTCGACTGGGTACGTGTTTACCAAAAAGAAGGACAGGTGAACACTGAAATCAGTCAGGCTACTGATGCAGATGCGAACATGGACGTGTACGTGCGCAATGGCAAAATCATCGTAGTGGCTCCGCAGGAAACGCTCGTTACGGTTTGCGATGTGCAGGGTCGCACCATTTACCGCGAAAAGGTGCAGGGCAACGTGAGCATTCCTTTGACCAAGGGTGTTTACGTGCTGAACGGCCGCAAGGTCATGGTGCCTTAACTGCCCCTCCCTCTTTATTCGTTGATTCCTTGAAACCTTTGAGCCTTGAAACCTCAGGCTCCACTTACTAAAACAGCCCCGGGGCTAAGCAACTTGATGTTGCTCGGCCTCGGGGCTGCCGGTTTCTATGGGATATGTTTGCGAAGATGGGGCTACTCGGATTCGGTAGCAAAAAAGTGTGGATATGTTGACAATGTATTCAGCATATTGTGACAAACAATTTGTAGCATATATTTCAGTGATGATTCGAAGGTTTTGAAACCGCGGCGCCCTGTAAGGGCAGGGGTATTTCAGCCCAGGGTAAAGCAGACCGAAGGGCTGCGACACCCTGGGTTTCCC
>Red_p2__coassemble_3631_pt1 | contig 4640 bp, 6 predicted proteins | sample Red_p2__metabat2_high_PE_023 | metagenome-assembled genome bin Red_p2
TAAAAATACTTCGATAGAATTATATAAAATAATTTTGAACACCTACTTACTAATGCAAAGTTAATAGACAATTTTGATATTCGTCATTAGATGTTCAAAATTAGTTACATACATTACTTCTGTGTCATGGAGAACCGCATAGTAATGGAAATGGGAGTCTATTTGGCTGCTGGATCAGCGGCACACCGAACTACTTTCCCTCCTGCCTTCCACGTGTACCTTTTTTGAAGTGGTAGCTATTGTCGTTTCGATACCGAATTTTGTCGCTTCAATGCCATTTTTTGCCGCTTCAATACTATAGGTGTTGCAGATTACATGTACTCAAATTACCTTTGCATCAGATAGTTACGAGTTTATCAAACATTATAAAGAAATAAAGAATGAGAATCCCTATTTTATTAACGCTCCTGATATTATTTCTATCTTCATGTGAGAAAGAAGAGGCTGCGGGATATACTCCACATGATTCAAATCCTTTGAACCCAATTGATACATTACCTACTAACAACTTACAGTGGGATGTGATAGTTGATAATAGTACTCCTAATAATGATATATTTATTGGAAATCAATATTTAGGAGTACAAGGATGGTCACATTTAGCAACACCACCCTATATTTATGTAGGGGCAGTGTTCCCATCAAGTTCATTTGCCCGTTCCTTCGATAAAGAAATAGCAGGTAAAAAGAATCCGATTGATTTATCGTTCAATTTTCCCAATCCCTATTTAACAAGGATGGAGAAAGGGAATGGAAGTGAATACCTCAAAAAAATGAAGGAGGCCATAAATTCAGATGAATATACCAGTTACTCATCACGCAAAAGGCCACATATTGTTAGATTTTTAGCATTGAAGAATCTTTCTGAGGTAGAAAATCTATTTCATAAGAATCCATCTTTTGGAAAAGTGTTAGCTAAAATAGGTAGTCAAGAGTTTAGTTTACGAAAAGTAAAAAGCATTTGTTTGGGCGAGATTATATTTAAAGGCTTCACGGTATCAATGGATACTCCTCTGCATGGAATATTTGTAGATGAGTATAAATCAACAGATAGCCTTGTTTATATTAAATCGCTGACTTATGGTGTTAGTGCATATTGTGTTATAATAAGTGAGTATTCATACAATGATGTATTGGCAGCACTAAAACAATCATTTATTGAAAGCAGTAGTACCCCTCAAGGAGTCTTGTACAATTCGCAGATAATATCCTTGATAACAAAGGATGTTAATCAAGAAGCTGAAATAAAAGGAACATTTCAAGACTTAGATATATTTCTGCATAACCCTTTCCAGCATGGAGAGTCTTATGGTTATCCGATATATTGCTTAGGATATTACGAAAAAGGAAATGGGATTTTTGTAAATAATCAACAATAAAGAATTTTCTATTTCAGAGTATTTGCCAATCTTAGAAGTTGAAGTTGGCAGTACCATTGTAAAAGCATATAGCCAACCTAAAATAATTTGTATGACGAACATGAAGTATTTAATGCAGCGATTGTTCTTTATAATTTCGCTCTTAACCATTGGAGCCTGCTCGGACGACGAGGTGGAAACTCCCAACTATTACGTAAAGTACGAAGTCTTTGCAGAACCCAACGACAAGATGACTATCTATTATATGGATGAGTACAGCCACATGAAGTTTGTGCAGGAAACCTTGCCGACTGGGCACTTTGAACACACGGTGGGCCCGGTCAAGTCGGGCTACAAGGCCGCCATGATAGCCAGCCGTGAGGGAAACTCGGGCGCTTCGGGAACTTCAGCCGAAAAACTGCAAATATCCGTATCCTTAGCCGGTGAGCCCTATGTGGTGAAACAAAGCGGCAAGCATTATTACGAATTGACTTACCAAATATTTTAATTGAAGTTCTTTAGCAATGAAACAATTAACCTGTTTAGCCTCTATGATAGGGGCGTTTGCACTTACTTTTAGCATGAGTTCATGCGTCGACAACGAAGAAACTTGGAATCCCCAAGATTCTAGCAGTTGGGGGTATTTTGATGGCGAAATCAATGGCGAGAAAGTGCATTTGCAGAATACGGTCTACAAAGATTACATCAATAAAGGATCTCGGTATACCCACAGTAATAAGTTTGTCGATAGTAAGTGGGCCTACTATATCAATATCAATGTACTTGATAAGAGGGATATTCACCTTAGGTGTAATTTAATGCAGTTCGAAGTAGGCACTCAGTATATAACTGCTTCAATTCCGTCATTTCAAGAGAAAGATGATTATAATGCGGTTAGTTGCTGGGCGATGGATAGCACAAATGTTTGCCATGAATTCAAAGTGAAGGCATTCCGCCCGGTCAAGTTAGAAATCACCGATATAAAATATTTCTACGATAACGATGGCAACGCCTATACCCTACAACCTAAACTGATAGAGGGAAACATCGACGCCGTGCTGTATCATGGCAATGATTCTATTTCCATCAAAGGACACTTTGAAACCAAGTGAATGCCAGCGTGAACATTCCAAGAAATTCGGAATGTTCACGCTATGACGTTATGCGCAGGCTTTGTAAAAAAGCAGATAATCCTTGTTGTATCATTTGATTTTTAGTAACTTTGTATACTTATGAAAGCAAAAGACTACTTGATAACTTGGTTATGGACATCCCTCTTGATGTACTTCTTATATGATGTGGTTTGGGTACTTGCCGATCATGAAGAGTTCAATCGTTTGTTAGAAGAAGGATGCACAATTTTATGGATTGATTTGTGCTATTGTTTTCTGTTCTCTATCTATAATCTGGGATTTGGAACCCTTCTTCTGAAAAGTCGATTATTGCGTTTCTTTCAGAAAAAAAAGATACTCATATTGAGTGCTATTTTTCTGTTAGCCAATACCTTTCTGGCTTTTCTTGTCGAGAACCTTATAGACGTGCTGTTTGTGGATATTTCTGATCGCGAAGTTTGGGGAAATGCTTACCTGATGGGACTGATATCATCTATTCAGGCACTGATCGTAGTTGTGGAGTACTATTATAAGGAGTCAGAACAAAAGTACGAAGAAAATCGTCAGCTTGAAATGAAGCTCCTCAAGATGCAGATGAACCCTCATTTTGTGTTCAACAGTTTGAGTGTGCTGGCCGGTTTGATTGACATAGATGCCAAGCGGGCCGAAGACTATGTAATCCGCCTCTCAAGAATCTATCGTCATATTTTGGGACATATAGAGAATGATGTAGTGTCCTTAGACGAGGCATTTCAATGGTTAGACGATTACATGAATTTGCTGAAGTTGCGCTATACCAATATCGAACTGCAAGTGAAACCCATGGAAAGACGGAAGGATGAGTACATTTTGTCGCAAAGTTTACAGGTACTGATAGAAAATGCCGTAAAGCATAATGCTATGAACCAGCATGAGAAACTGACTATAGTTGTTGAACGTAAAGAGAATATGCTGGTGGTGAGCAATAACATCATTCACCCTACTTACAAATCGGAACACACCATCCCTTCATATAAATTAGGATTGGACAATTTGGCCAAAAGATATTTGATGAAGTTTGGTAAGGAAATCAGCGTGAAACATAGCTCAGAGTCTTTTACTGTTTACTTACCCATTGTAAATCAAGGATAAACGCATGAAGAAAGTATTGATTATCGAAGACGAACGCATCAGTGCCATCCGGCTTGAAAAACTCATTCGCGAAATTGACGATACGATAGAAGTTGAAGGCCCACTGGCGAGTGTATCAGAAGTAGTTGAGCATCTGCGCCGACACAATGATTACGATTTGATATTTGCCGACATCCGGCTGTCGGATGGCGATGTGTTTACTGCCTTTCAAGAAATCATGCCCGCCTCTTTTGTCATCTTTACGACGGCTTACGATGAATATGCCATGCAAGCCATCAAGAATCATGGCATAGACTATTTGTTTAAGCCTATTGATGAAAAGGAATTGCGTCAGGCCATCCAAAAGCTATCTTTAGGCGTGAAGGAAAACGCAGGGCAGGTGCATCAGGTTCTGAGTGACATAAAGCATTATAAAGAGCGGTTGGTAGTATATAAAGGAGAGGAACTTATTCCTCTGCAAGTGTCTGTAATTCTTTATTTTTCAAAGGAAGGTAAAGAATTGCTCTGCATGACAGCTGAAGGCAAGCAATATCATGTGCGTAATATGACTATGCAGGATTTGGAGGAGCAACTTAACCCTGAAAAGTTTTTCCGCTTGAATCGCCAGTATTTCATCCATATACGTGCTTTGCAGCGAATCACGCCTTATTTCAATTCAAAGATGAAGGTTCAGTTACTTCATTGTCAGGATGAAGAGATACTTGTAAGCAGAGAGCGCAGCATATTGTTCAAAAAATGGTTGGAAGGTTAAAAAGTGCACAATCAAGTGGGATCGAAAGTTTGCAAACATGTTCTTCGGCATAAAACGCGAAAATTCTTGTTTTTTCATTGGGTGCGAATCGTGCAAAATTCGTAGTTTTGCCCCCAATGAGTGCAACGCGCGCCCATTAGCCCGAAAAAAATGAAAAATTTTTTCTGACGCTTAATCGTCTGATATACAACGGTTAACTGTCATTTTGTCAGGAGGGATCCCAAATTTCTCCAAAATTTTTTTCGCGAAAAATTTGGTGCGTATGAAAAAAGTGTGTACTTTTGCACT